>ENA-OROK01000409-OROK01000409.1-human-gut-metagenome-genome-assembly--contig:-NODE-409-length-53696-cov-4.027759_pt1 | contig 53696 bp, 41 predicted proteins | sample MGYA00242127_ERZ509046 | MGnify/ENA primary metagenome ERZ509046 (study PRJEB26280, sample SAMEA2338728) | human gut metagenome | biome: human gut; feature: human-associated habitat; material: faeces... | reverse complement strand
TATAATATTAAACATTAAAAAGCGTCGGGGTGTCCCGACGCTTTGAAAATGGTTTCCCGCGTGTTTTGCGACAATCAATAGTTGTCCGCGGATATTTCAAAATAACTTTGGGGATGATTGCACGTCGGGCAAACCTCGGGCGCGCACTCTCCGACGACGATATGGCCGCAGTTTCTGCATTCCCACACTTTCACCGTGGATTTTTTGAAAACTTCCGCCGTTTCGATATTTTTCAACAGCGCGCGATATCTTTCTTCGTGGTGTTTCTCGATCGCCGCGACAAGTCTGAATTTCGCCGCAAGTTCGTGGAAGCCTTCTTCTTCGGCTGTTTTTGCAAAGCCCGCATACATATCCGTCCATTCGTAGTTTTCGCCCGCCGCCGCGGCAACAAGGTTTTCCGTTGTGTTTCCGATGCCGTTAAGTTCCTTGAACCAAAGTTTGGCGTGTTCTTTTTCGTTGTCGGCGGTTTTCAGAAACAGGGACGCGATTTGTTCATAGCCCTCTTTTTTCGCAACCGACGCAAAGTAAGTATACTTGTTTCTTGCCTGTGATTCGCCCGAAAAAGCCGTTTCGAGGTTCTTTTCGGTTTTTGTACCTGCATATTTGTTCATTTTTCTTCTCCTTATAAAATATTTTCTATTATGGAAACGGCACGCCGTCGCGTGCGTTTGTTTAACGATTATGCGCGTTTTCTCTTAATGACGACCAACGTAACCACGATGATTGCCATAAGCACTGCCGCGCCGCCCACGCCTGCGCCGATGCCGATTGCCAGCGTGTTTGTTTTCGCTTTGGGCGCGACGTAGTCTTCTGCAAAGATGAAGTAGCCGAGCTTATCGGTTTCAAACGTTACGGTACCGTCGCCGTTATCGACGTAGTTTACTTCCGTCCATTCGCCGTTGTTGTATCTGATGAGTTTCGCGCCATTTGCGCTGACGTTCATCGTTACGGTTGCGGGGCTCATAAGTCTGGGCTGTTTGCCGGCGTTCATACGGACGCTTTTGTTCTTATATTCGCTGAGCGACAGGAAGTAGACCTTGCCAGCGACGTACTCTTTGCCAAAGATTTCTTTATTTTGTCTTAAACCGTTGGTGAAGTTATCGCGGCTTGCGGCGATGTTTCTGTCGAGTATGCAGAAGTAAACGGTGTATCCGCTGTCAGCCTGCGTCCAGCTGCCCGAGATCGTGCCGATGCCGTTATCTTCCAGAACTTTATCGTCGGGAACGTTAACGTCGCCGCCCCATACCGAGTTAAGTTCGTTTTCGGTGATGGAAATCGTCGCTTCGATTATGCCGTCCGCCGACACGGCACGGGTATATCTTTCGGATTCCGCGCTGCTGTCGACCGTCCAGGCGCCGCCCTTGATAAGTCCTTTATGAACGACTCTGTAAGGATATCTGCCTTCGCCCACAAGTCCCGCGGCGTTATTCACGACCTTGTAACTGGCGTCGTTGACGCGATAAACGATGACAAAGTCTTTTGCGATATCTTTGTAGTTGCCGCCGACGGAGTCTTTGTCGATAAGATTTTCAACCGTGGGCAGATTGAACGATTCGCCTACGTTTGCCGTGATATCGACAAGGTTGAATTTCGCGCCGTTAACGTTGATTTTGCGGGCGAGCGAGACCGAGCCGATGAAATTTTCGTTGCCCTTATATATCACGCGGACGTAGCATACGCCACCACCCTGACGGACGGGAGCACTGCCGAGAATCGTCTTGAAATCTTCATCAAAGGAATATTCGTAAACGATGTCGTTTGCGCCGACGACCATGCCGTAAGTCGTCTTGTAGTAATTGAACGCGTCGTCGACCTTTTGCACTTTTTCAGCGAAGTCTTCGCCGTATTTTGCGTCGTACGTAACTGACGCGTCTTTAATCTTAATTTCGGTGCCGATTCTTTCAATCGTGAAAGTTTGTTCAAGAATGTATTCGTTATTCAAGCGCGATACCGTGAACTTACCGTAGTATTCCCCAGCGTCGATTGCCTTGTCAACGGGCACCCATACGCCGTCTGCGCCCTTCTTGAAGTATTCCGCCACAGGATCCTTATCCAACGGTGACGGGCTTATGACGTTAAGCGTGTATGCCGCAGCGTTGTACGGAGCGCTGAACTTATCGACGCTGCCATTGTCGTTGAACATTTTATTTTCAAACTTGACGTCCGAGAAGTCAAGCACGGACACGACTTTGGTTTCCGTGTCGTTGAAGCCCGTTATTTTTTTGAAGTTGCTTTTCGCGCCGAAGCTTTCGATTTTCAACGTATATTTATACGCGCCCGAAGTGGTGTCGTAAACGCCGTCCTTAATGTCGACGTTGATAATGAATGTTTTGCCGTTCTGATCGACGACGACGGGCTGATACTGACGCTCCTTGAAGTCGATTTCACCGATGTCGAGTTTGTTTTTGAGTTCGGTATCCTCATAGTATTCGATTGCGTAAACGATGTCTTGCGACAGCTCGAAGCGGTGACCGTTGATGATGCAAACGCCGCCTTTTACGAACGTATCGAGCACCCAGACGGTTGCGCCTGCTGGCAAAACGTCAACGTTTTCGGTCTTTGCCTTGCCGTTTTCGTCCTTGCTGTACGCGATATAACCTGCGCCGTCTTTCTGATAAATCACAACTTCGCCTGCGCCGATTTCATTGATGTAGTAGTAATTGCCGTTCGTGTCGACAGCGTAAATACCGGTGATTTTCGCGCCGCCGATTTCGCGCGGAGAAATGGTGACCGTAACAACCGCCTCGGTAACGTTCAGGACGTAGTTTTTGCTGTCATTGCCGGTAATACCCAGCGTGACTTTGCAATCGGGATAAGTGCCGACGTTGATATTTGCCGTATTGCCCGTGCTTGTTAACAGTTTCACGTCGTCGCCCGATACAACGCCGCCAAACGCATAGCTGCTGATCTGGAACGACGTTTTGTTGTCGAAAGGTTTATCGACGTTATTCACCGTAACTGTGATGGGTTTGGGCGTTACGGTAATCGTCGCTTCAACGGTAACGTCTGTCAGGTCATAGAATTTTTTTCTTTCGCCGACGAGTTTGAAATCGTTGACGTTAAAGGTATATGTGCCGACGTCCTTGCCGGGCAGGATAATCGTGCCGTATTCGAGCGTGATGTTGTCCGTGCCTTGCAGTCCCTCGATACTAAACGTGCAGTTGTCCGAGTTCGTCAGAATCGTATTTTCGCCGTTATAAATCTTTGAGGCGATAAGCGTGATTTTGCCGAGTTTGGCTGGTAGGATATCGATATACGCTTTGGGTGCGCTTGCGGAGCCGCCCGCGTTTGTGATCTGGTAATTGTTGTTCAGTTCGCCCGCGATTTCGATATTTATAAGCGACGCGCGAAGCCCGATGTTGACGTCAATGCTGTCAAGCTGGAACGTGCCTTTCCATTGGATATTTTTCCATTCGTCCGCTTTGTCGCCCAGAACCTTATCGAGCACCAATAAAGAGCCGTCGCCCGAAACGTAGTCGGTCATTGCGTAGTTGATGGTGCCGTTATAAATGAACGGTGCGTGTCTGTAATTCTCGTCGATCGTAAGACGGGCTTTTTTGATTTCGTGCGTGCCGATGACGTAACTGCCGTCTGCTTCGGGCGTGATGACGTTGCCGTTGACGTCAAAGTAAACTTTTTCATATTGTTCGATGAGCGCAGCCGTATAAGCCGAGCCTTCGACGTAGGAAGCCCAGACGTTGCTGACAATCACATTTCTCATGCCTGCATTGACGTCGTCGTACGCCGCGTCGAAAGTAATGCCGATTTTCCCCGACGGGATAGTGCCTGCAAACTTGTTCGACAACGTGTACGAAACAAGCGACGTACTTACGTCGGTCGTATTGTTGAAGTATCTTCGGGCGTTCGTATCGATGTTGAAGTTGACGTTGATTTTTGCCCTGTCAAGGTTGACGTTGTAGATGGTTTGCGTTTGCTCGCTTGTATTGCCCGCTTCGTCGACAAGCCAGAATCTGACCTGAATTTGCGTAAGTCCCGCGACGTTTCTGCCCTCGAACAAATCCATATAAACGTTGTTTGTATCAAGCGAAAGTTCCTTTGCCGCGCCCTCGACGCCGTCACGGGTGATTGCGTAATAAAGAGTCATCGGGCTGCCCAAAAATTCGCTGACGTAGCCTTCTTTCCCGACTTGTTTGTAGTTAAGGTTCACAAGAAGGGGCAGTAGGTCGGCATACGCGTCTGTCGAGAAGTCAAGAAGTCTTGCGATCTCGGGCTTGTATCCGTTATAGTTGTCGTATTTCACGGGAACGTTAACGGTATACGTGATATTTGACGAATTATAAATCGCTTGGAGATAATAGACGCGTTCGTATCCTTCGGGCGAAGTTTCGTCATAGCCTATGACATATTTGTTATCGACGATTTGGTCTTTGATGTTCACCCATTCGGTTTGTGTACCTACGAAAACGCCGTTTTTACGGGTGCGATAACTGATTTGATAGGTTATGTCCTTGATGGAAGAGAGCGTGTTGAACTCGATAACGACGTTCTGATTCGTCCATTCGCCGTTATACGCGCCGCCGTTTTCAATGTAAATTGCGTTTTCCCATTTTTCGGGCAGGCTCTTGATGTCGTCGATTGTGAAATGGTGATAACCGCTGTAAACGGCGTGGTTTGCCCAGCTTTTTTGTATGCTGTTAAAAAGTGCGATTTGTTCCGCACTCGCGCCTTCGTAGAATCGTCCAACCGTGTCGATCGCTTTGAACTTGATTGCGTATTCGCCCTTTTCAAGTCCCGAAAGGGTGAAGATGTCGGAACCGGGGTTGTTGATTGCAATGCCTACTTGCCCTTCGATTTCGACGTAGTTGCCGTCAACTATTTTGTAAAGGGTATAGAAATACTTGACGTCACCGCGAGTGTCGGTGTCTTCAAGAACAGGTTTGAATTTTATGGTGTCGGTATAAAAATACGTGACGCCGTCGTTTTCGTTAAAAACGCTTTCGGTAAGGAGAGCAACTTCGTTCAATGCCGTGGGCTTGGTGTAGTCGATACCGTCGCAGTCGACGCTCAACGTCTTACCCGAAAGATTGATTGAGTTTTTATAATTTACACGATATATCGTGTCGGTTTCGATAGGCAACGCATTGTTGTCTTTTCCGTCGTAAATGACCGTGACGTAAAGCCCGCGGAAAGAACCCGTCGCGGGGTCGTTATTGTCAAACGCAAACGGCTCAACCGTTATGCTTTCCAAGCCCGTCGGATAACGCAACGTTTTCAGCTGTTCTAATGTATAATCGCTTCTTTTGTATGTTTTTGCGGAGCCGTCCGTTATTGCGCCTTCGCCAATATATGCTTGAAGAAGATTAAAACCTTTGATATCCGCTTCTTTAAGCCCGAAGAATTTGTCAAAAAGCAGGAAGGAGAACTGCTTTGTTTGCGTTCCGTCGGTGCGGATTGACGTCAACTTATTGAACGTCGGATCAAGAACGTCTTCGCCGTTCAATGCCCAGTCAAGGTTGCCGACAATATTGTTGTTGGTGGTATAAAGATTCGATATGTTTGCAATGGTGTCCAAAACCGCAATGTCAGGTTTGGTTTTTCCGTCCCACGCTGCGGTAACGGGTGTGAAAAGGCTCGGGTTATCGACAGACTTGACCTTAATCGTGATTTCAAGCCCGCTGATTTCGATTTTCTCATTGCCTCCGTCTTCTTGACCGCCGGCATATACAAGGATATATTGTCTGCCCGCCGTGACTTTCCAGGTCGTGCCTGAATTATACGTTTCTTCAACGACTTGTTCGGCAGTTACACCGTCTTTATCTTCGTTTTCTTCGATTTTTGAAATATTACCCGCTACGGAAATAAACTTGTGCGTCTTTTTCATTTTAGTGAATTTATACGCACTGTCAAGGTTTGCGCTGATTTCAATCGTCGCGCCAAGCGAAACAAGTTCATCGGGCAGTTTATAGTAAGCATATAATCGTTCTCTTACGCTGCCGGTTATCTCTTGGTTGGGTGAAGTATACGCACTAGTGTCTGAACTCTTGACAGAAATTTTATAAGTAGCTATTCCACCGACATAGGCAAAGTAGTTGGAATATGTATTCGGTCTATAAGTGTAAACGGCAATATTACCGTCCGCATCTGCTTTAAGCGGCACGTTCCAATTCCAGCTTGGCGAACCGATGGCAAGCTCCTGCGTGCCGGGCGTGTACGTACCTGCCGCAAAAGCCGTTTTGTTATCAATCGCACCCACGCGCGTAAAAGAAATTGCGCTGACAAGCAGTGCGACTGCAAGCATAAACACTAATGCAAGTCCGCTGATACGAAGTAAGTTTTTGCTTGATTTTTTTGCTCTCATATCTCTCCTCCGATACGCCGGAAAACCCGGCGGTATAGCCATAGTATGTGCAATTTTGGGCATAATGCGCCCAAAAGTTATTGCTATAAATATAATATACAAGATATTACAACCGAATGTCAAGTTATTTTGCATTATGACGCGCCATTTTGCACGTCCCGTTTTCGCCGTTTCGCACTAATTTCCAAACGAAAACATAAACTGCCTTATGGAACTTTCGCGGCTCAACGTCATTGAACTTACAAATCTTGCCCTGTCCGTTGCGACGATACTGACGCGCGACCTTACCGTGTCCGAGACGGAATGTCTTTTGAAATTCCTTTGCATCGTGCGCGACGATATATCGCTCATACTTTGCGACAAACGCAACGGCAAGTCCTGATATGTTATTCCGTACAAAACACACTGTCATTTTGACATTCATCACTGTCAGTTATTACGACTTGTAAAAAATTGATTTTCAAAAAAATCTTCAAAAAATTTGAACTCAACAAAACGAAAAACGGCGGGTTTTCAAAATCGGATTTTCCGTTTCGCCCTGATAATACGTCGGTTTTGACAAAACGTCGGCGATTTTGTATAATATAATTATGAAATACGATAAAAAAGGTTTCACTCTTGTGGAGCTTATCGTCGTAATTGCGATTATGGCGGTGCTTACCGGCGTCGTTTCGGGCGCAACCGTGGGCATACTCAACAAGAAAACCGACGAAGTCAACTACATATACAACGGGAAGCAAATTTCTGCACAAATCGTTTCGTGGGCGCAGGAAGTCGTTGAACGCCCTGCGTTCTTCACCGAGCTTACGGGGATCAAAATCGACGTGACAGATCTTTTGTATGGCAGTATCGACGAAATATGAACGGATGCGTACTCGGAAGCCGCTTACAATACCCTGAAAAACAGGTTTTCGTCCTTAAAATGGGCTGATTCGTACGGCGTTCCCGAAAAAAAGGGGACTTTTTCCGCCGATTTTAACACGGAGCAAAAAGCGATTTATCTTTATTACAAGGGAAAATCGCAAGAATATCGTGAGGTATATTACAAAATTTACCTAAGCGGTGAAAACGTCGTCACCGAAAAAGGCACAGGATTTTAACGTTGTTTCCCTTATTTATTCCTGGCTCGGCTATCTGAACATCTGTTCCTGACGTACTTTCTTATGCGGTTTTTCACCTTTGCGTAATTTTTCGGCAGGACGTATTTCCAATTCCCGTCGTTCGTCCCCGGGGTATTCATTCTCGCCTCCGAGCCTTGCAACAGATAGTCCTGCATAGGCACGATGACGAATTTCGCGCGGGAGCGCATTACCCTTTTGAAAGCTTTATCAAAGACGTTCTCGTCGGTTGCGCCGAGGGTTTTTTTGACGTACTCTTTTGTGCCGTCACCCTGCGCATCGTACCAACCTTTCAGCGTATCGTTGTCGTGCGTGCCGGTGTAATAGACGGTGTTATACTTCACGTTTTCCGGCAGATGCTCGTTATCGCTCTTGCCGTCGAAAGCGAACTGAAAGACTTTCATTCCGGGGAAGCCGGTACGTTTCACAAGTCGGCGCACCTTGTCGGTGATAATTCCGAGGTCCTCGGCGATGATTCTGCCGTCGAGGTCAAGCCCGTCGAAGATTTTCGTGCCGACGCCCTTCACCCACCTGCCGATTTTTGCGGTCGTTGCACCATACGGCACGGCGTAGTAGCTTTCAAACGCGCGGAAGTGGTCGATGCGGATTTTGTCGAAAAATTGCAGCTGATGCAGCAAGCGGTGATGCCACCACAAAAAGCCGTCCGACTGCTGTTTTTTCCAGTCGTACAGCGGATTGCCCCAAAGTTGCCCGTCGGCGGAGAAGTAATCGGGCGGCACGCCGGCGACCTCTTTCGGGCGCATATTTTTGTCAAGTCTGAAAATTTCGTGGTGCGCCCAGACGTCCGCGCTGTCGTACGCGACGTAGATGGGAATATCGCCGATAAGCGCGACGTTTTTGGATTTTGCGTAGTCTTTAAGCGCGGCTAATTCGCGATAGAACTCGAACTGCAAAAACCGCCAGAAATCGCACTCGTCCTGAAGCGCGGCGATTTTTTCGTCGGACAGCGTATCGCGCCGTCTTTCGTCCTTTTCCCACGTATCGAACGACGAAAACCCGTTTTTGACTTTGAGCGCCATAAACAGCGCGAAGTCGTCCAGCCAATAATCGTTATTTTCCAGAAACTTTGAATAATCGGAATTTTTTTGAAATCTTTTGAACGCGCAGCGCAGCACGTCGTATCGCGAGTTAAAAATTTCGGCGTAGTCAAGTGATTTTGTTTTGGCGCGTTTTGCCTCGTTTTCCGTCAAAAGCCCGCGTTTAACAAGCGTATTTATATCAATAAAGTACGGATTCCCCGCAAATGCCGACGGCGATTGATACGGGCTGTCGCCGAAAGACGTTGGCGATAACGGCAGCGTTTGCCAGAAATCGACCTTCGCGTCCGCCAAAAAATCGACAAAAGAAAACGCGCCCTCGGACAGCGCGCCGACGCCGTATTCAGACGGCAGACTTCCTATATGCAACAGCACCCCGTTGAACTTTTCTTTCACTTGTGCGGGGCCTCCTCGTGCGTGACCGCCTCGCCGAGCCTGTTCGCCCAGTTTTCGCAATACAGATCGTAATAGGATTTATTTTGTTCCTGTCTTATAGCGATGCACTTCTTGTTGTTGCACCATACAAACGACGGAATCCCGACGACGAACAGATACAGCGGCCCCAGAATCAGCGACTGAATGGTATGGCCGTACTCATGCACGGACACGGTTTTTTTGTACTCATCGCCGCGCTTGCCGTTGATGAAGATAAACGCGCCCAACGACACGCCGCCCCAATCGCCCTCGTGGAAGGTCAGGATTGCGCCGTGGTAATAGGCGTGCTCGCACCTGATATTTTTCAGGAAAAGCAAAAACCCCAGGACGTTCTGAATCGCGCCCCAGGTGAACTGTAAAACCAGGTAAAAAAACTGCAAGATATATTTCATAATAGCCTTACTTTGTTCTTATTTTGAACGTATAGCGGATGGGAGTGCCCTTGTTGGTCTGATATGCGCGGTTAAGTTGCGGATTTGTCGTCGGATCTTTCGTGACGTATTCAAGCGTAGCCGTTGGCACCGTCGCGCCGCCGTCCCAAGCCTCAAACTTATTCTTGTCGTTGTGGTAGCTGACGATGAGGTAATATTCGATTTCGTCGTTATTCGTAACGCCCACAACCTGAATGACGATATAAGGATTTTTGTTGTCCGCGTTGACAAAGGAACTGCGCTCCACCGCGTTGCAACCGTCGGGCACAAGAACCTGCTTCCCCGACGCATCGGGATCGTAGTATTTGACGGGAATGTCCAGCCCGATTACGGTCTGATAAATGCGCTTGCACACCATTGCGGAATACGTGACGTACCACCCGTGCACGCCGTTGTCCACGTCTTCTTTGCGCGGATCCGGCTTGTTGGGATAAATATACTGCCCCGAAAGGTACGTAACCGCCGCGATCGCGTTCCTGTACATGGTCTGCGTGTCGGTTTCGGCAGCGCTCTTCTGACGGCGTTTTGTCGTGACGTAAACGGCAGGCGTAACCGCCGCGGCAAGAATCGCCATAATGGCAATGGTCACGATAAGTTCAACGAGCGTAAAGCCTTTTTTATTTTTGAAAACACGCCTTTTCATACTTATATAATTATACTACTTCGCGCGTACAGTGTCAATATATTATTTTTTTCATTATCATTCTACTATTTCTCACAAAATAAGGATTTGTCGCAGTGTGATAGCGACAGCGCGATATCGCAAATCCGGGGACCCCAAAAGATACTTTGTACTTTTGGGGAAAAGGAGCACACAAGCAAAAGAGTGAGCATTATTGCCTGCAATCATGTGATTTCAAAAGTGCAGTGTGCGACGCGTGTCCGATATGCTCAAACATTGAAATAATTATAGTGGAGGATTAACATAAATGTTAAAACTTAGAAAAAACAAAAAGGGCTTTACGTTCGTTGAACTTATCGTCGTAATCGCAATCATGGCAGTCCTTGCAGGCACGGTCGCCGGTGTTACGGTTTCACAGTTGAACAAGCAAACTGATAAAAGCGGTGATACACAAGCAAAACTTATTGCAGATTATGTTGTACAAGAACTTGGTGCTAATAGAGACAGTGTTCTTGATGAGTCAGGAGATAAAACAGAATTCAAAAATGATCTTGCAACAAACATTACTACCAATATGGCAAACGATAAAATCGGATACGGCTCTAACAAAGGACAAATCACAGTAACTGTTGGGAAAACAGAAGTTACTATTGTTTATCATGCAAAGGCTAGTGGTGCAAAAGATATTACTTATGCTGTAGATACCGAGGGCAAAATTACAAGAACGGTGGCAAAATAAAACAGATTTTAAACATCACGAGGGGGCATAATTGCCCCCTTTTTTATAAAATAAAATGATTAAGAACAAAAAAGGTTTTACACTTGTCGAGCTAATTGTTGTTATCGCCATTATGGCGGTTCTTGCCGGAACAGTAGCAGGTGTTACCGTCACACAATTAAACAAACAAACGAATAAAAACGGCGATATACAAGCGCGTTTAATCGCCAACTACGTTATACAAGAAATCGGTTTGGGTGACCAAGCGGACGTTATTGCCGTGGAAACAGGCAAGTTTGCAAAGAATGATGATAAGTTTATAATTGACGTTTCGATAAGACAAAACATGAAAAACGATAAGATACCTTTCACCGAAAGTTCCGAAAAAGGAAAAGTCAAAGTCGTGACCGACGAAAACAAAGTTGTGATTACTTATTATTTCAAAGGGGCAACGTCCGAAAGCGTAACCTACACGGTTGACACGCAAGGAAACATGACAAAAGGATAAAAAGGATATACACAAAAAGCGAGGCGTTTGCCTCGCTTTTGAGTATCAAATCAATTTTTAGGCTTCTACAAAAGCATCTTTATAGTCGTATTCTGCGGTTAATGGTTTATTACCGGATGATTTAGCGGTGCATTGGAAAGTAATCTTTGTACCAGATATCGTATAACCAAACTTGTGCGTTCCCGCTTTGGGGGCGGGGTTGGCGTCTTTTGTTAATGTGCCAGCACCCTCGTTATTGTTAATATCGGTTGCAAATCCTGCAACAGCATCTGCAAGAGTTGCATAATCATATTTATTTAATTCATCACCTGTTGTGCCAGCGGGAGCAATTTTAATGCCAAGCAAAAATTGTTTAAGTTGCGACACAAGGGTTGCCATTTCGGATTTTGCGGTATTATCAGTTTGCTTATTCAATTGCGATACGGTTACACCGGCGATCGTACCCGCAAGAATTGCCATGATTGCGATTACGACGATAAGTTCAACGAGCGTAAAGCCCTTTTTGTTTTTTCTAAGTTTTAACATTTATGTTAATCCTCCACTATAATTATTTCAATGTTTGAGCATATCGGACGTGCCTTATTGTGTCATTATGCTTCGCAAATGTTTTATGTCATTCTGAGGAGCGAAGCGACGTGAGAATCGCCGGGAACGGACACCTTGTGAAAGAATGCGGTTACCCTTCCGGGAGATTGCCACGGCATTGCAAGCAACTTCTCGCAATGACATTAAGTGCTTCGCACGCAATAAAATAAGCGATGTTGCTTATGCAACGCTCTCTGTCATTGAACAAAGCAATGCTGCGACAAATCCTTATTTTGCGACGTTTTGTCCGATATTTTTTTGTTCAGGGAAAACTGCATAAAAAATGTCATAGTTTCCCTTCACATCTATCATTATACTTTATAAAATATGCCCCGTCAATACTTTTTTTGAAAATACTAAAATACTATAATAGTACTATATTGTATAAAAGTCCAAAAAATCCAATTTTTGTGCAACTTTCGCCCATTCAATGCACATATTCAAATATTTTCATACGTTTTTTTAAATTTTTCCCAGCAAATACTAACATTTACCAAAATTCATACTCATTACAATGCGGTCACCTTATCTCATTCGGTACAAAGTACTTTGTCATTGCGAGCGGAAAATCGGGGACCCCGCGGGATACTTTTGTACCCGTGGGGAAAAGGAGTATGCAAGCATAAGACAGGCGATTGTCGCTTGCGACAGTCGGTTGGTCAAAAGAGAAGCATACGACGCATCGCCCGGAAGGGTAACCTTGTTATAAAACCCAAAACTATAAACGCCATTTTATCCGCTTTCACCAACTTCCGCACCTGATCAACACCACTATTTATCAATATATCATTATTAAAATCGAATAAAAGAGAACTAATTAAACAATCAATACAATTCGTTTGTAAACTTCAATCAATTATTATCCCATATACCAAAGTCAACCACCCTATATTTTCACATCATATTCTCTTGTATTTATATTTATTAAAACACACCTATTATATATGATAGCAAGAGTGTCCTTTTGACAGTTTGATAAAAACCACCATTTTAAGCGCGGTTTTTGACTTACTAATCGCAAAATAAGGATTTTTTGCCCTGTATGCTCAAATTTTGAAATAATTATAGTGGAGGATTAACATAAATGTTAAAACTTAGAAAAAACAAAAAGGGCTTCACGCTCGTTGAACTTATCGTCGTAATCGCAATCATGGCAGTCCTTGCAGGCACGGTTGCCGGTGTTACGGTCACGCAATTGAACAAAAAAACAGATGACACAAACAAAATTCAAGCACAAAAAATTGCTACTTCAATCAGCGGACTTGTCCTTGAAGATGGTAGCGAATACGTCAAAGCTGCATCAGGATCAGCATCTGAAAACGATACTCCTGCTGCTTCCACCACTGATACTTTTCAGAAAGTTGCCGACCTTATAACTGAACTCAAAACAGAGTTTGCAGGAAAGGAAATATCAAATACAAAGACTCCCAAAAAAGGTGAGTTCGGTATTTATCTCAATACAGATAAGACATTGATTGTCGTCTGTTTTGGTGCAAAAACCAATAACTATAAAGTTAAAGGATATCAAATAGACCTTAATGGCGTAGTTAAAGAAATTTCAGCAAACTCAGCAGACGAAAACCTTAAAGACCTTCCCGAAATGGCTACAAACCAAGGAGATAATTAACAACAAAACATTAAGCGAGGCAAACGCCTCGCTTTTTTTTTGCCATTGCGAGGAACGCGACTATAAAAACACCACCACTCTTTCTTTTGCTTGTTTTTGCCGACATTGTGTGATAAAATAAGAAAAAAACAAAAGGTGATTTATGGCAATCAGTTCTTTTGAACACAACGTAATAATTCGTGATAAAGAAAAAATTGACGAAATTAAAAATGCGCTTTGTTACGAGACTTCTGCATTTGCTAACGTAAAGCCGTCCAAAAAAGACGCTCTACCCCCAAATGCAAAAGAAATATGGTTTCCATCAAAATAAATATAAAAACTCTGCAAGAAGTTGCAGAGTTTTTTAATACAAGCGGTGTCCCTTCCGGGAGATTGCCACGCTACGCTCGCAATGACATTAAGTGCGTTTATTAAATGCTGTAAATAAGGCGGTAAAACTCGGACATGGACGTCGTGCCGTTGCCGATGAGCGTGCGGATGCTGTCTTCCAAAAACGTTGCGCCGTGCTCTTTGGCGAAGTCGCGGATTTCCTCGGTTGTCCTGCCCTCGGATATCATGCGGCGAAGGTCGCTGTCGATTTCGATAATTTCGTAAATTGCGGTACGTCCCTTATAGCCGGTGTTGCCGCAGCGGGGACAGCCGACAGGCTCATAAATATGAGTGATTGACGGATCGTTCAGAATTGCAGCCTCTTCCGCCTTGATTTCGCGTTTTCTCTTGCATTCCGGGCAAAGTTTTTTGACAAGCCTTTGCGCGACAACGCAGTTCACGGACGACGCGACCATGTATGACGCAACGCCCATGTCGATAAGACGGACGATACTTGACGCGGCGTCGTTGGTGTGCAGCGTGGACAAAACCAAGTGGCCTGTGATAGCGGCGCGGATTGCGATTTCGGCGGTTTCGGTATCACGAATTTCACCGATCATGACGATGTCCGGGTCCTGACGCAGGATTGCGCGAAGTCCGCTTGCGAACGTTAAGCCCGCCTTTGCGTTGGTTTGCACCTGATTGACGCCGAAGATTTGCTTTTCGACAGGGTCTTCGACCGTCGTTATATTGACGTTCGGTTTGTTGAGTTCGCTAAGGACGGCGTACAACGTCGTCGACTTACCTGAACCCGTAGGCCCCGTGACAAGAATGATCCCGTTCGGCGCTTTGATGATGCGTGAGAACTGATTAAACAGTTTGTCGGGCATGCCAAGGTCGGGAAGTGTGATAAGAGCGGCGTCCTCGGTTGCAAGAAGACGCATGTTGACCTTTTCACCGTAAATCGTGGGCAGCGTGTTGACACGAAGGTCGATGTTGATGTCGCCGTTGTTGAAGTCGATACGGCCGTCCTGCGGGATTCGCTTTTCAGCAATGTTGATGCCCGCAAGGATTTTACAACGCGAAACGATACTGTTAAGCGTGGAAATGTCCAAGCGCATACATTCGACAAGCTCGCCGTCGATACGCATGCGGACAAGGATTTGCTCCTCAAACGGCTCAATATGAATATCAGACGCGCGGCGCATGTACGCCTGCGTGATAAGGCTGTTGATAAGTTTGACGACAGGAGTGTTGTCAACGCGGCTTTCGATTTCGGACAACTTTTGCTGGGTTGCCGCCGAAGTCTGCTGGACAACCTTTTGCGTCGCTTCGTCCGACACGAAGAAGTTGCCGGCGTTGGTGTAGTACTTTTCAATCGCGCTTTCGATGATACGCTGCGGCGCAAGGACAAATCCGACGTCCATACGCGTGACCATCTTTACGTCCTCGAACGCGCCGATGTCGTGCGGATCGTGCGTGGCGATGATGATCTGCCCCGCCTTCACGTCAAGCGGCATTATGCAGTGCTTTTTGACGATTTGCTCCGGGACGTTTTTCAGAATTTCGGGACGACGGACGACAAGTTCCGTATTTATATAGGTCGTGTTGAAACGCTCCGCCATTGCTGAGAGCATCTCGTCCTCGGTGATAATGCCGCGCGACAACAATATCGCGCTGATTTTTTCGTTGGGATGTGTTTTTTGCCAACGTTTTGCGTCATCCAGTTGCGCCTGCTTGATAAAGCCTTTCTCCAACAGGATGTCGCCTAAACTTGCTCCTCTTTGCATCTCTTCTCCTTATGATATATAAATATTATATTCCAAATATGTTTTTTATGCCGTCGATTATGGGCGTGCCCGCAAAAACCGTGACCACCGCACCAAGCGCGATAAACGGACCAAGCGGAAGCTCGTACCCCTTTCTGACCTTTTTCGTCAGCAATAGCGCGCCGCCGATAAGCCCCGCCGACACTATCGCGATAAACGCCGACACAAGCGTCGGGTAAAGCCCCAACACAAGCCCCAGCGCAAAATAAAGTTTTATGTCGCCGCCGCCGATGCCGCCCGTCACGAGCGCGATTACGTAAAGCGGCACGCTGATAACCACCGCGCCAACAAGACGGTGCCACCACACAACGTCCTTCGCCGTGAAAAACAGCGGGATCGACAAAATTATGATGAACACGACGATGCCGTTCGGGATTTCTTTCGTGTCGATGTCTATGAACGTCATCACGATGAGCGCCGAAAACAGCGCGTCGTATATGAACGCGTTGGCGTTAAGCCCGATAAAATATGCCGACAACGTCCACAATACGGCGTTGAGCGACTCCACAATCGGGTACCTTGCGGAGATTTTTTCCTTGCAATTCCTGCACTTTCCGCCAAGAAAAATCCAGCTGAAAACCGGCACCATGTCGTACCATTTCAGCGGCTGCCCGCACTTCGGACAATAACTGTGTTTTTCGGTGAAAAACGTGCCTTTGGGAATGCGGTAAATGCAAACGTTCAGAAAACTGCCGACCGCAAGCCCGAAAAATGCGGAAAATATCGTGAATAACAGATGGCCAAGTTCCATTTATCAACCGTTTTCCCTGAGTCTGAAATAGAATTTAGCGAACTTTTTGTTTCTATCTCCTTCGACCAGCATGTTCTTGTATTTATAACCGTCGCCGTCTGGTTCGATTGCGCCGCTATTGCCCTGCTCGAAACTGAAAATCCCTTCGAATTTTCTGCCTTCCGACTGATTGTACGCCTCGATAAAGTCGATTTCAAGCCCCGGGGAGACGAATTTTTTTTGCCCTTTGGCGTTATAGACGTCGCAGAACACCTTGACGGACGTAATCTCATCAAAGCTGTTGACAATCGCTTTGAAATAAACCTCGATTGTGAAACTGCCGTAAAACGCGCGTCCTTCCGCCTCCCGCTTAGGATCAGTGAAGTATTCCTGGGGTTTTTCGTTGCCATTTGCATAAAAGAGCTTGCCGTTTTTGGAGAAAAACACACTGTACTCTTTTGTCGGCGGGTTGTTCATTGTATAGGCTCCCTCGTTTTCAATCATGTTGCTATCGGTCGGAAGCTCGCCGTCCTGCAAATATGCCTCAACCGTCGATCTTGCCGCCCGCTTGATTTCGTTCTGGACGATTGTGCCAAGGTCTTTTGCGGCGGCGTTTTCTTTCTGGCGCATATAAGCCGTCGTGCCTGCCGTGACAAGCCCGCCGATAACCGTTGCGAGAATACCCATAATGGCGACGACCGCGATCGCTTCGACCAGGGTGAATCCTTTTTTATTTTTTAAGATTTTTGCGAGTTTTCTCATTTTAATCTTTAAAGTACTTACCTACATCGTCAAACAGAAGAATATTTCTTCCAACTTCTTTCGGATCGTTCAGGTCGTAATCGATATCGTCGTCATAAATAAATAGTATGCGTTTTGTGCCCTTGTCCGACGTCACCTGATATTTTGTGATACTGGGGATATGTGGCACTTTGGGGGTGCCGCTTTTTTCGACCGCAACCGCAAACGGTACCGAGCCGTAATCGGTGTCGTAATTAAGCACCACTGAGTACTGCGCCACGTTTTGCTCCACGTTGTTTAGCGTCGCCTTGATGTACGACACCTGCAAAACGCGGCTCGGATAAATGATATATCCTAGTTCCTTGTCGCCTTCCTTGTACTTGAACGTGTTCAAAAGAGCCTGCTCCTGCGCCTGCGACCTTTTGGTTTCTTCCTTTTTCGCCTTGGACATATAGCGCGTCGCCGTGTTGAACATGGTGAACGCCAGCGTGCCGACGATCGCAAACAGCGCGATTGCAACGATACATTCGGCAAAGGTAAAGCCTTTTTTATTCAGTTTTAAGCGTTTCAAAACCTTTTTCATCTTAGCCGTAATAGTACCCGCCAAATGTCCATTTGGTATAAGTTTTCTTTTCGTTTGATTTGATATAGTCGATATCGATGTCGCTGCCCGCGCCGCCCGCGCTTGACGATACGTCAAACGCCTGGAAGACCAGGTTTCCGATATTACTGCCTTTGACCGCAATATTTTTCGCGACGATTGTTGCCTGGTTGTTGTTTGAATATGCGTTGGGCAGGATTCCCAAAAAGCCCGTGGAGTTGTTGACGTATCTGCCGTTGGGGAGATACACAAACCCGTTGATATAACCGCCGCGCCCCAGAAGCACCTGGTTGCCCATCGTCCCGATAATGCACAGATTGCCGCTTTCGACGGTTTCTTTCTCCTTCGCCGCAAGTTTAAGACTGCTTTCGTTTTCACCGGTCATTGTATAAGAACCCGCATAGGTGGTGTAGAAGCCCGAGTAGAAATGCGTGCCGAGCATCGAGTCGCTTCTGTCCGCCGTGTCACTGTTAACGCCGCCACCTATGTTGACGCTGAGTTTATATGCGTTTGCATTGATGGAAGTATCGCCGACAAGCATAATATAGGCGTTGTGTTTTCCCTTAACGCGCCAGCTGCATTTTCTGAACTCAATGCCCGCTTCAAGTTCGTAATCGCCCTTGCCTTCGCCGACAAGCGTGTACTCGTCGCCGTTTTTCACGTATGAACCTTTCTCGCCGTTTTTGGGTATGATGTATTTCGAAGGCGCGTTGATATAAACGTAAACATCGCTTTCCTCTGTATTGATTGTGATATTCATACGTTTTGAGTTGTTGATAAGGTTAATTTGATCAATAAAGGAGATTTTCCCGTTTTGTTTTTTCTCTATACTCGCACCGAAGATAACGGGATCTTGTTCCTTTGTATTGTAGCCACCGGTTTCTCCGCTGAAGTTGAAATAAACACCTCTCGGTTTATTCTTATCCTTTGGGTTATCACTTTTTTTCGGCGATATTTCATAGTCAACTTGTGTACGCATCGTAGGCAATAAATTGACAAATACACCGCCTTGATTTCCGTCAACGGGATTTCCTTCGTTGTCATAAGAACAATACAACGGATCCAGACCAAATGTTTCCTTACAAGTCCAGGTCACCTTACTGTCCATTGTATTAGTAAATCGCATTACTCGCACGTTTTTGTCAACGCTATCGCTGTTGTAAATTGCATAAAACGTTTTCTCTGATCCGACGATACTGTGTCTGACGTACGTCCAAACGTTATTGAAATGACCGGAACTTGTCTTACCTCTGATAGATGCCAAGGAATCAGCCGTATAAAAGTTGGTGGTCCCTCTTGGATTGCCTTCTTTCTTCCATTCATCCAGCTGAGCGATAGTATAAGTAGTACTTCCTTCTTGCAATTCTTGTAAATGACACCAGTTTTGTTTAAGCTCACTTAACGGGTTCAGTGATTCTTTCTGTACATCACTAAACTGGTTGTATTCATCGACTATGATTTCTCTATTTTCGATTTGCTTTCGCATAATATCTGTGGTGAGTTTGGTTGTTTTAAGTATTGCGATTTTTGCAAACCCTTCGTCGATAATTTCCCTGAAAACCGCTGAAACGCTTGAATTTTTGTCCGCGTTCGCATACCGCGCGTTGGATGAGCGCAGATACATCCCGTGGTCTTCGTCACTGAACGCGCGCACGGACAAGAATGCTGCTGTGCCAACGCTGGTGATTGGATTTTCGGCAAATATCATATTTTCAACATCAACTTTTTTGCCCGTTATTGCCTTGAAACTGTTATTGGCGCTATTGCTTAAAAGTGCCAGCTGTTTGACGTTGGCATAATTTTCAACCGCTTCTTTTATGTCATCATACGTTAAGACTATTGGCGGGTTATTATACTCAGCCTTGTTTTTATTCGTCTCAATGATGCCTGTGGTTTCTAAGTTGTCGGCAAAGCTATACGTCCCTACATAAAGTGCAAGCTTTCTGGTTTCGCCTTCTTTAACCGAATTAAATCCAAACGTACCTCTTCCTTTGTATTGCGATTTTTCATATCTTGTTTTTTCAATAACCTTATGATTATCTATATACGTCGTCGCAATTTCTTTTAATCTGGTATCATCGATTCCGTATAATCCGTCGCTGAATTTGAATTTATTTTTCCTTGCCCGCTGAATCACTTCATAAGAAAGCTTGGTTATTTCCATAAATTTATCCAGTTCGTCTGGGTTTTCGGGGTTATAAGGATCCCAATCACCTGTTTTTTGATCGACAATGTAAAACTTTCCGTCCCTATACAACACACTGGGCAATAAAAGATATTCCACTTCTCCGTTCTCTTTTGTCCATTCAATTATCCTGTCTGTATCCTTCCTGTAATATGTGCACTTATAGTAGGCTAATGCGATAAGATCATATTTCAGGAAGACACAGTCGTTGCCTTTTTCATCATCCTTAATGCTGTACGTTAAGTCGGCATATCCCGTATATATGTTGTCGTTGTCGTCAATCTTCAGATATTCTTTTCTCAGTTTTTCAAGCGCCTGTTCCTTGTTCAAACCATAAATTTTCATAATAAGATCAAGAAGACTATGCTCCTGATATTCGTTTGAAATCATATCGCCAATGATGTCGATTTTTTTCGCTTGCACTTCGGCTTTACTTTTATAACCGAACGCGTCGATACCGACAGCCTCGATATTGCCGCTGCCTACGTAAATCTCGTTTACTTTGAGAGGCTGATATTTTACCGTGAGCGCGGCTTTGTAAGTTGTGTCGTTTACCGTGCTGACCAAGGTATTATCGATGTCCACGCGCGACTCCTGCACCAGTGAGGTGCTGTTAAGTTGGCGCTGTACCTTTACTTGTTCTTCCGAACCTTCTTTCTTTTCTGTATTTTCAATAAGCGACGCGTAATCCCAGTTATAGATATAAAGGTTGGAAGTTTCGCTGAACTCTATTGGGCGAAGCTTGTAATGTTCTCCTCTGTCCGACCCCTCGCCCGGCAAATAGCCGTTGTCTTTCTTTAAGATATATCCGCTGTCGTTTATTGTTTTATTGAATGCTTCTACTAATGCTTCCAATGCGTTTTCAAGATTTTCTTGTCCATGGTTTTTTAACGCGGTTAAAAAGCTTTCGACGTTACTATGGTCCGTAAAACTGTGAACAGCATTATATTTATATGTTGATTTGTTTTTTCTTTCGTATACAAATCTGTAAGAATCGGTTGCATCGTAATTAAAGTTGCCTGCATTTTTGTTCCATGTATCACCGTCAAAACCAAGTAGCGTTTTCAGACGCGAGAAGAAATTTCCGCTTTTTAAAGTTTCATTGTCGAAATAACGGTTGAAGTTTGAACCGTTCATTCTCGTGAACACCATGGTTTCGTCTTTTGTTTCGTCTTTACTGACCTTAATCGCAAGATTTTCGGGCGCGATAATCATGCGTCCCATGCAGAATATGTCGCCTCTCATCTTGGTTTTGTTGTAAGACACGGTGGCGTTTTTAACTTTATCACAATGCTTTTTGTTTGAAGCGTCTATTTTACCTTTGCCGGTGCTGTCGTAAATTGCCAGATCGTGATATTTGTATTCGCTGCTTCCGCCGAAAAGTGCTGCCGAAAAAACCCAGTTATATCCAGAATTTACCCTGTCAAAGATAATGTCGCCGCTGCAATATACGTTGCCGCCCTTCGGATACTGCATTATCATGTCTTCGGGCTTGCATTTTGACGTGGAATACATCGTCGCACCGAGATATTGCGCGTTATTGATCTGCTTTCCGTTTACTTTCCGATTGAATTCCGCATCGATGGGAACAAGATCGCCGTTGTCGTCCTTTATGCGGAGCGTTATCGTGACTTCTTCAACCTCGCCGCCTTTCTCCCAGTTTCTTGTCCAGAAAGTGTACGTTTCGGCATTTTCAGGCGCAAGATCCATAAGGGTGTAGTGCGAGACTTCGTCATAAACCTGCAACGGCAAAAAGTCGTCGTCGCCTTTATCCGTGGTATATTTCAGATACATCGCCTCGTTCACCTTGCCCGAGAGCTTACGCTCTATGTATTCGCCGGTGCCAAGGATATCGAAGCCTGCAATTGTCTCGTTGCCAATCGTGCTGTATTTGATATATTTTTTGTGGTACGTATTTTTGAAAAGCGCGGGAAGATTTACGCCAAGGTCAAGCCCGCGTATTGTAAGGTTGCCGTCGCAATAAATATTGCCCTGAACTTTTATAACGTTGTCGGCAGCGCCGATAATAAGGTCGCCGTTGGCAAAGATACTGCCCGTAAGACCTTCAAGAATAATCGGGTTGAAGTATCGGGTGGTCATCTTCTTCACGGTTTTCCCGTTCACGACTTCTTCATCCCAACAGTTTATGGAAATATCGCCCTCGATTCTCTTGAAAACAAGGTTTTTATCCTTTTGTTCTCCGCCCAGGTCGTTGTTGGTTACCAAGGCGTTGCCGAACGTGTCTTTGAGCGTAACGTTTTCAACTCTCTTTTTTTTGTCATAAGTGAAGCTCACCGTTCTTTCCTGCGAGCCTTTTACGCCCCTTACGTCAACAAGTACGCTGTCAAGCGACGTCTTTTCCTTTGACGCGTTGGTAAACGTGACGTAAACTTTCACGCCGTTGATTATCGTGAAATCGTCAAGTTTTTCATCAAGATCGCCGTTGTTGAATTGGAGTTTGACGGGTTTATCTTGTTCAAGCTCAAAGGAATTGCTTTCGATAAGTTTGCCGAGATATGAGGAGCTTTTCAGCGTTTCGGTCATTACGAGCGCGGCGTTGTACGCGCGTTCCTGCTGGGTGTCCGCAATGCTGTTCGAGAAGGAGGAAAGCGTCACAAAGAGCATAGAAGTGCCTACGACGATAATAATCGCCATAGTCATAAGTACCATAAGCATCGCGCTGCCGCGTTTTTTATTGTACCGCTTGTTAAACCTTTCTATATTTTTTAATAACGTCAGCATAATTGACCTCCTTCCGTCAATCGTACTTTTTTATTTTTCCCGTCTTATCTTTGTGACTGCGCTTTCGCGCGTTTTTGTAACTTTTTGTTATATTTATATAATATAATATCCTTTATTTTAAGGTGCCGCTTCCGCACAAGTAATGTCGTGCGACTAGACTATTCGTTCAAAATGTACGTGATCGTCATCGAGAACGTGCCCGAAACATCGTTTCCGTCCGGCGTCATCGAAAGATACGTCAGATTGTACGACTTCACGCGCGCGATCGCGTCGGTCACCTTGTAAAGCGTCTGCATGTCCGTCTTGTATGCGCTCGATATGGTGTAAACCTTTTTGGTGGACGTCGTGACGGGCCTGCCAAGGCTTATCTCAACGTTGAAACCAAGGTCGCCAAAGAATTTGTACAGCGTTTCCGCAATCGCCACAGAGTCCTGATGTCCGGGCATATTGCTGGGTATAAGTTCTTCATTAAGGTTGTTGCTCGGACTGGTAAGTTGTTTCAACGCCGCCTCGTTTTGTCTGATTTCTTCAACGAGCTTGTTGTACCTTGCCGGGCTCACCGCGTCGATTTGCTTTTTGACCTTCGCGATGTCGCCTTCGACCGTCTGCAACTCTTCCTGAGCGGTTTTTTTGTCGTTGTTTTTCGGCATGATGCCAAGAGTGTACGTGCCGCCTACAAGCAGGAACAGGATAAGCACGAAAATCAATATTTTTTCTTTTCTGTTAATCGTCATTTTCCCGTCCTCCTTATTTGTCGCTGCCGCCGAAAAGTTTATCGTTCACGACGTCGAAACTTACCGAAAAATCGGTAGCGGTGTCCATCGACGGCTCAACGCTCTGAATATAGCCGCTGCCGTTTTCCTTAATCGCCGAAACGTAGTTTCGCATCGACTGGGAACCCTTGCCCGTAAGTTTTAACGTGATCCTTCCGTTGGTGAAAGTGAACTGCGTCACCTTGCACTCCGTCTTGTTCGCGCTTGTGAAGATTATGTCGAAAATCGTGCCGGTAAGGTTTATCGCGGCGTCGGCTTCTTTCGACGTTGCCTGCGCGCCCGCAAGTGCGTTTGCAACGCGCGTCGCGACTTCCGTCAACGACTCGTATTGGTAAATCGTGTTGCCGTATTTGTCGGTGCCTTTCGTCACGGGGTTGCCGTTTTTGTCAAGCACCACCGTGAAGTTTTTGAACTTGTCTTCGTTCTTGGCAAGCGTGTTTTTCTGGTTGGTGAGTTCCGTCTTGGCAGATTCAAGGTCGGACACGGCAGTGTTGTACTGCGAACGCGCCACAAGATACCACCCGACCATCGCGCATGCCACCACGACGACCGTAACGACAAGAATAAACTCAAACGAGGTGCTTTGCCCCGATTTTCCAATCGCCTTTTGCGCGGCGATAAAATCTATGTTTCTCTTTCTCTTTGCCATAATCCACCTCGTTATTTGAGCATTGTGCCGATAAGCGGTGAAAGCGCGTTGAAATCAAGCTGCTCGACGCCCGATACGCTTTCGGGTACGGGAAGCATCTTGACGTTAAGCCCCATGAAACCGTAAAGGTCGCTTTCGACCGACTGGAACCTATCAAGGTCGCCCGTGATAAACACGTCGTCGAATTTGTAATCGGTATATTTCGAGCGGAAGAACTGAATCGCCTCGCTCACGATGCCGGAAAAGTCGTTGATGAAAAACGCCATTTCGTTCGCATAGTTTTCGTTGGGCATCGAATAAATGGGTTTCGACAGCGAGAAGACGTGCTTGTAATCCGCGAAAAGATACGACGTAATCGTCGTCATGCGATAGTCGACAAGCACAAAATATTGCGGCAGGTCTTCTTTCATAAAATCGACGAGTTTCGACAGCGCGCTTTGCGAAATATCGATTGCCGTAAGTTTCATGCCGACTTCGCGGCAGCACTTTTTCAGGTTTTCGATGACAAGGTTGTCTATGTACGTGATCATAAGACGCGCCTTTTTCGCTTTCTTTTTCTTTTCGCTCTTCTCTTCCTGTTCTTCCTCGCCCTCTTCGGGGGAGTTCAGCGCGGCTTCCTGCATCTCTTCGTCGGGATCTTCGATATTTCTGTCAATCTCGACAAAGTCGACGGTGTGACTTTCCGCAAGTTTTTTATCCGTGAAAAGTTCCGCCGAAATTATCGGATACAGAATCGACGGCTTTGCGTAAGGCAAAATCATCTCGCGGAACGGTATCTTGTTGTTTTCAAGGACGAATTTCGCCGCTTTCGACTTGATATCGTTTTTGCGGATCATATCGAGCATCGCTTCGGTAAGTTGAAGGTCGATATTGGTTGCGCTCGGGTCGTTCAGAAATTCACTGGGGAAATCCATATCGTAAAATTCTTTCACGGTAATTCTCTTTCCGCCCGCCGTCGCAAACATCGCTTTGAGTTTGTCGTTGTTCAAGTAGTAGTAAATCATAATTTTGCTCCAAATCTGCCCTTTATTCGGTATCCGTGCCTATCGAGTCGTACATCGAGAACATAGGCATAAGTATTGCGATAAGTATTACGCCGATGACAACCGCCATTACAACCATAAGGGCGGGGTTTATCATTGCGGTAAGACTCTTGATTGCAGTGTCCGCTTCGTCTTCGAAATAAGCGGCAGTCTGCCCGAGAACCTCGTCCAGAGAACCGGATTCTTCACCGACGAATATCATTGTCGTAAGCAGCGGATCGAACGCGTCGACCGTCTGCAACGCGGCGGATATCGACTCGCCGCGACGGATTGCTTCGACAGCGTCGTCGATCTGCCTTGATACGTAAGTGTTGTCCATCATCTCCGACACCATCGTCAGCGCGTCGAGAAGATGTACGCCCGAACTCGTCAGCGTGCAAAGCGAGCTTGCAAAACGCGACGTATAAATCATTTTTTGCAATTTTCCGATGCCCGGCATTTTGACTTTCATTTTGGAAACGAAAAGGTCAACCGCCTCGATTCGCTTAACGATCGGGATGAAAATAATAAGCGAGGCGACGATGCCGATAATCAGTATGTAGTCCTTCATTATGAAGTCCTTGATTTTCAGCAGGATTTTCGTGACCAGCGGCAACTTATCTTCGGACACCATCGAAATCATCTTCGGCATAATCCAAATAAGCAAAACCACAACGACGACAAGACAAATCGCCAGAACGATTTTCGGATATGACGTTGCCGATTTGATTTGCCCTTTTCTCTTTTTTTCCTTTTCGTAATAGTCCGCCATTCGGATAAGAGTCTCTTCCAGTTTACCGCTCATTTCGCCCGCCTTGACCATGCTAACGAGAAGGTTGGGGAATACGCCCGGAAGCGCACCCATCGACTCCGCAAGAGAGTTACCTTTCTGAACCTCTTCAAACAATGCGGCAAGCACGTTTTTGAGCTTCGGTTTCTCGGTGCGTTCGTAAAGCATTTCCAGCGACTTAATAAGAGGCAAGCCGGCGTTCAGCATCGACGCGAGCTGTCGGCAAAACTGCAACACCAGCGCGGTGTCGAGTTTTGAAAGTTTGCTTGCGTCGCCCTTTCCCGTGGCATGGACGTAATAGCATTTCAGACCGCGCGACGAAATGACCTGATTGAAGTCGTCTTCGCTCGTGGCGGTGATCGTGCCGCTTACGCGTTTTCCTTCCGGCGAAAGTGCCTTGTAAGAATACTTGTACATATTACCTCGCAATTATTTTGTCAAAACAAAAAATATTCTTTTGCTAATTTATTATAACATACGACTTGTTAAAATTCAAGATTAAAAAAAATTTCGGCGCAAAATATTGCAAAAACATAAAAAAATCAGGCGGAATTACGGCGGTTTAAGGTATTTTTCAAATTTTTCGGAAAATTATTTTGATTTTTTTGGCACGAGTTTTCAACACTTTCGTACGAAATTATACAGTCGTACAATAAAATTCCGCCGTGCGTTTGCTTTCCGAATTTTTCAAAAAATCGACGTTTTTTCGTAAAAATTCGCCAAAAATACGCAATTTTTTACACGCAGAATAATATACTTTATCGTTCAATTTTGCATTATAAAGTCGCTTTTATGTCAGTCAAAAAAAATTCCGCCGTGCAAATTCATAATTTTTTCCGACGCGACCGAAAAAGCATTGACAATATTTTTTTCCTTTATTATAATTTATGGTACAACATACAGTTTTTTGTTCAAAATTTTAAGGAGATATACTATGGCAACAAAAAAGAATGTCAATGTCGACGACGCTTTGGAAACGGCCGAAAACGTGACGGAAACCGTTACCGATAACGTGGCGGAAAATGCGGAAAACGTTACCGAAAACGTGGCAAACAGCACGACGGAAAATGCTGAAATCGCCGCGGACGAAACGCCTTCCGTAAGTCCCGAAACCGTTGACGAAACCGAAAAAGCAAAGCAGCCTCTGAGTCTCGAAGACGCCCTTGCCGCGGCTGAATTTGCGGCAGGTCAGTATGAGTCTTTCGCCGCCGAGGAAAAGGCGGAAAAAGAAAGCGTCAGCCTGTCCGAACCGGAACCTGCGGCGGACGAATTGCCCGAAATCGGCGCGGCAACCTTCGATCCTTCGATGTTCGACGAAGGCGAAATCACGATGCCGGAAACCCCTGCGGAACCCGCCGAGGAACTCCCTGTCGAAGATGCCGAAACCCCCGTCAAAACAGCCGAAATACCCGTTGAAGAAAGCGCGCCAGAAGCGGCTGAAAACGTTGAATCCGAGGCAGTCCCCCTGCCCGATTTGTCAGAAGAACGCCCTGTTATGGGCGGCGAAACGCCGGTTGAAAAGGGTGAAAAAACCGAAAAACAAGCCGCGAAAAAACCGTCGAAACCGCGCGAAAAAAATGCCGCTACGGCAAAAAAAGCGGCGGAAAAATCCGAACCCGCAACCGAAGAAAAACAGGAAGAAACGCCCGCGGAAGAAACGCCCGCAGCCGTTACCGAAAATGAAGAACAGCCGGTGACGGAAGACAAAAAAGTCGTCACGAAAAAAGGCAAACCCGACAAAAAATCGAAGGATAAAGCCGCCGACGCGGAAGCAGAAAAACCCAAAAAGGAAGAACTTACGCTCGCGCAGCGTTCCGAAAGGTTGAGAGCGAAACTTTCGCCCGAAAAGAACTTCCGTCTGCTGAAAATCCTCATCATCGTTTTGTCGGTAATTTGCGCCGCTATCTCCGCATATGTTTATATTTTCGTGATTTACGACAAGACAACGCCCTTCTCGATTGCGAAAATCGTGCCGATAATCCCGTTCATCGCGCAACTTCTGTTGCTTCTCATCACGTTACTCACGGCAGGCACGTCAAAGAGAAGACCTATCGGCGCCGCGCTGAAAGAAAATATGCAGATTAAGCAGGAAGTCAAAGAAAAGGAAAAGGACGAAAAGATTTCCAAGGAAATCAGCGATCACCTTCTTGAACCCGAAGTCGCGCTCAATACGACCAAAAGAACGGTGGAGCTTTCCAGCTTCCAGATTGACAACTTCTATAAGAAGAATATCGAAGAAATCAACGGAAAATACTACATGCAGGTCGCGAAATTCGACGACAGCGTCAAAGTTTACAACGCCTTGGGCGCAACCGATATGGAATTGTGCGCGGTGAATATGGTCGGCAGTGCGAAATTCGACGAGATTCTCAATCAGCCCCGTACGAAAACCCTGTCTTCGCAGGAACTTGCGACGTATTTCATGAGCAAACCCAACGTTTTCACCATCAAAAAACGCGGCGCGCTTGACTGGACGTTCAAATACAGCAGCAAATCTTTCGGTATTATCCGCGAAAACGACGACAGTTACAAGGTTTCCATCAAGTGCTATCCCGACGCCGCGCAACGCATCAACGACGTCTATAAAGCCCTTGAAGACAGCAACTTCCCCAGCGGTCCGTTGTGGTATTGCTTCAACGAATTGAGAAACCTGCCCCCGCGCGTATGCAAATGGCTTGTCGATACGTCTTGCCAGATTTCGCAATTCCAGCAAATCAAGACGGATAAACTCAAAGACACCATCAAAACGGCGAAAGATTACGATATCGATATCGCGGATATCCGCACGAAGTTCCAGGCAGGCGAAAAAGTGCTGAAATTCCCGAAGTTCACGATGATTTTCTCAAAGGGTAACGACGCGGATATGACGACCTATCTCACGCGCGAATGCGAAGGCGTCGACGCTTCCGCCTATACGAAGGAATACTACTACAAATTCGCGGACGGCGTAAATTCGGTCAGCATTCTCTGCCCGACGAAAGGTCTTTCCGAAGACGTCATAATCGCAATTTTCGACGAAATCGAAAAAATCGCAAAATAGTTTTTCACAACGAAAAGCGGGTTAAGTCCGACTTAACCCGCTTATTTTTTTGTCGTTTTTGTGTTTGTAATTGCCCGGAAAGCCCTTTCGGGCGCGACGGCGTAAGAAGCCCTTAGACGTACTTATTATCGACGTTTATTATGTAATAATAAGTTTTGTCGGACTTTATCTTTTCGTTCAATTCGCGCCTTATTTCGCGCGCGCCGAGCTTCACCCCGTACGGCACGACGACGTCGAACAAAACGTTTGTGTGAGTATTGCCCTTCACAAGCCTGAAATCGTGAATGGTGACATCTTCGTTCATCGAGCGGACGACGTCCTGTACTTCATTTTTCAAAAGATCGGTTTCGGGATCGCCCACCGTAATCGGGTCCATATGTATGACGAGATGCACGTTCATATCCCGCATAAAATCCCTTTCGATATTGTCGATCTGGTCGTGAGTTTCGATAAAGTTTTTGCCGCCGTCAACCTCGACGTGAACCGACGCATAAGTTATCGCCGGGCCGTAACTGTGAATCATAAGGTCGTGGAAACCCAGAACCTCGTCGTACTGCCTGAGTTTTTCGGAGATTTTCGCGACAAGTTCCTTGTCGGGCACGGTGCCGAGAAGCGGATTTATCGTTTCTTTCAGAAGTTTTATGCTGAAAATAATAATGACCACCGACACGACAAGCCCCGCGTATCCGTCGATATTTACGCCCGTAACGTCGATGACAATCGTCGAAATCAGGACGGCAATCGTCGTAAACACGTCGTTTCTGCTGTCTGCGGCAGACGCCTTCAACGCCTCGGAATTGATTGTTTTGCCGAAGTTTATGTAAATCAGCCCCTGCAAAATCTTCAAGACTATCGAAACGGCAAGCACGACGTAGGTGTACGCTGAAATATTGACGCTTTCGGGCGTGATGATTTTTTCAATGCTCTGCTTCAACAGCAACACGCCGATAAGCACGACCGCAAACGCAATGATAAACGCCGCGATGTATTCGTACCTTGCGTGTCCGAACGGGTGTTCCCTGTCGGCAGGTCTGTTGGAAAGTTTGAACCCGAAAACGGTAACGACGGATGACGCCGCGTCGGACAGGTTGTTGATTGCGTCGGCAACGATTGCGACGGAACCCGAAAATACGCCGACGAGAATTTTGAAAACGCATAATATAACGTTGGAAATAATCCCGAAAATTCCCGCGACAATACCGTAACGAAAACGCACTTCCTGATCGGAAGTGTTTTCATAATCTTTGATAAAAAGTTTTTTGAATAATTTCATTTTCAGATGCTGAAATCGCCGCTGTCGTCGGACTTCTCCGCGGCGGACGAAAGGTTATCGTCGTCCTTGATTTCAGCTTGTTCCGTAGTTTTTACGGACACGGATATATCTTCTTCTGTTTCTGTTTTTTCGTCAGAAACTTCAACGATTTCTTCCTTGATAATTTCGCCGTCCGTCTCAGGCGGGACAGGCGAAACAAAATCTGTATTTTCGACAGAAATGGCGTTTACTCTGTCGTTTTCGTCCTGTAAAGTGCGTTCTTTGATGGATTCCGTAATGCTGTCGATAAACTCGTGATCGCGCGATTTCCTGTCGTAAACGCCCAGAAGATTGTCCTTTTCCTTTAAGGAATTGAACTCCTTTACGGCAAGGTACGCGACGTAAATCAGCACCAGCAGCATAAGCACGACGTACAATATCCAGCTTTTTGAAAAGTACGTCAGAAACGCAATTATCGCCGCAATTCCGAGTGCCAGCCCGAACACGAGCCACACCTGAACTTTGGGTTGCGCGCCGGGCATCATTTTGTCCATATTCGTATAAAAAACGTATCCAAGACTTACGCCCGTGAACATCGCCGAAACGACGACGCCGACGATACGCCACTCCTTTGTGCCGGCGTTTGCACAATACCCGCCGAACACAAGCGCAACGATGAACAAGAAAGCGATTATTATGTATTTCCTGACGAATTTATCGCGGGATTTTCTGCTTTCTTCCACCATGCAGTCGCGGCATTTGTTTTCAAAAACAACCCTTTCAAGGCTCGACAAAGTCTTGCCGCAGCGTTTGCAGCGGGTGTTGAGCGCAATGTTTGCCTGCGCTTTTTTGAAGTCGTACGAGACGTTTGCGCGCTTTAATATTTCAGCGACTTTTTCTTCTTTCGTAAGTTCTCTCGGTTGTTCTTTCTTGTGTGCCATAACCCACCTTTTACTATATTCTATCATATAGGTTGTAAAAAAACAATAAGTTTTTTAATAGCCTTGAAAATATAGTTTGAATATGGTATAATTCCGACAGAAAACTTACGAGGTGTATTATGTCAAAAATTCAGATTCAGCTTTCGGACGGCAGAAACATAAACCTTGATCTTTACGAAGACGTCGCGCCGATTACGGTCAAAAACTTCAAAAAACTCATCAAAGAAAACTTCTTCGACGGGCTTTGTTTCCACCGCACGATAAAAGATTTTATGATTCAAGGCGGCGGTTTCGTCGCGGACGGTCGCGCGATTAAGGAAAAAGGCGGCGCGGACACGATAAAAGGCGAATTCTTGTCAAACGGCGTGAAAAACGACCTGCACCACGGCGAAGGCGTGATTTCGATGGCGCGCACCAACGTCAAAGACAGCGCGTCCAGTCAGTTTTTCATCTGCTCTGTCGATTGCGCGTTTCTGGACGGACAATATGCGGCCTTTGGGAAAACTTCGGACGAGGAAAGTCTTGCGGTCGTGAAAAGCATTTCAAAAGTCCCGACTCACAGTTTCATGTACTTTGACGATATTCCGAACGAGCCTGTTGTCATAAAAACTGTTATTTTGACACAAGAATGATTTTCTCGACAATTTTTGCAAACAAAAAACCCGACGCGGCGCGTCGGGTTTTAATTTGTATTTTTTATTCTTTACGCATTTTTTGCACCGCGGCGTCAACCGCGCCCTGCATCATACGTCCGATTCGTTTTATGAAACTGTCGATTTCTTCGGTCATGCCGTGCTGCAACCATTGCACCATCAACGCGACGTAAGTAATCGTGAAGTAGTTTGCGATAAATTCAATATCCTCGTTGTCGATGATGACGTACACGGATTTCTGGATAACCTGATCGTGAACGGCGTCGTAAATCGACTCGTAAATAAACTTTTCGATATATTCGCGCCCAAGACTGTTGAAAGCCGAAAGCGTCATCGCGCGATTGTCGTAAAGATAACGCATGATAACGTCGATTGCGTTGGACGTCGAAAGTTTTCTTATGTCGCCGACGACTTGTTGCGTTTCAAACTTATACAGCCACTCGAACAGTTCCTTGATATCCTTGAAGTGATAATAAAAGGTCTGACGGTTATAACCGCAGTTGGTGACGATTTTGTCGATTGTGATTTTTGAGAAAGGCATTTCCTGAATAAGTTCTTTCAGGGAGTTTGCCATCATTTTTTTCGTGTTCAACGAGTTGCCCATAATTAAGTTTTTCTCCTGTTTTTCGACGCTTCGCAGCCGCAGTAGTCCTGTCTGTAAAGCCCGAATTCTTTTGATATATTCACGGATTCCTGAAATCCGTTTTCTTTTTTGAAGTCGTTGACGAGATATTTCACGCCGTACGTTTTCGCAAGTTCCTCGCCGATGTCGTTGATGACGACGGCGTTTTTCATCGGACTGACCGACAGCGTGGACGCAAAGTATTCAAAGCCGTGTTCTTTTGCGTATTCGGCGGTTTTCGTCAACCTTGTTCTTATGCAGACGGCGCAGCGCGGGCCGCCTTCCGTCGTGTCGGAAAAGCCCGAGACCGCCGCAAGGTAATCTTCGTCGCGATAACCGATTTCAACGATATTAAGCCCGAGTTCCGCCTTATCGACGTATTCAATGAGCGTTTCAAAGCGTTTCTGATATTCGCTTTCCGGAAACGTGTTGGGGTTGTAATAAAACAAAGTAACGTCAAAATCTTTCAGACGATTTATGACGGCGGTCGCGCACGGCGCGCAACAGCACTGCAACAGCATCGACGGTTTCCGACTGCCTATCGACGAAATCTCGTCCTGCATTTCTTTGTTGTAATTACGTTTATTCATAATTCAACAACAATTTTAATAAGTTAAAAAAAATTTGTCAAACGTATAAACGGTTTTTTACAATAAAAATTCAATGTAATAAAATTTCGTAACAAAATTGCTTTTTTGTATAATTTATTCGTTTATTTTACTAAACAAATGTAAAAAACCGGTTAAAAACAAAAAGTTTCCGCGAAAAATACGCGGAAACCTTGAAAATTCGTTACTATTTTTCTTTTTTCTTTTTGTTGCAGGCCTCGCAATCGCCGTTGCAGTAAATTTTTGAGCCGCACGACGTCTTTCCTTTTTTACGGTTTACGACGACGTACGCAATCGAAAACACAACCCACAACGAAAGCGCGACTATTAAAATTATATCAATCGTTTTCATGTCAGCAAGCCGCCGCGATCTGATAAACTATGCACGAGCAAACCCACGCAAGCGCGCACTGATAAACGACGACGAGCGCGGTTTTCCATACGGAACCCAACTCTTTTCGCATCGTTGCAACGGTCGCGACGCACGGCGTATACAAAAGCACGAACGTCAAAAACGACAAAAACGCCGGTACCGAAGTGAACAACGCCGTCATTCCGCCGCTTCCCGCAAGCATCTCGATCGTGCTTACAACCGCTTCTTTTGCCGTAAATCCCGCAATGAGCGCGGAAACGATTTTACCGTCGTTCATACCGAGCGGCTTAAACACCGGCGCAAGGAAATTGCCGATATGTTCCAATAAACTCACGTTGTCTTCAACGCCGTCGGTGATGAAAATAATGCGGCTGTTGTAAGCCTGCAAAAACCATACGACAAGCGTGGCAAGGAAGATGACCGTAAACGCGCGCGTCAGAAAGTCTTTCGACTTCTCCCACATAAGAAGAAGCACGCTTTTTGCGGACGGCAGACGATAATTCGGAAGTTCCATAACGAACGGTACGGGCTTCCCCTTGAAAATAAGTCTCCCGGACACAAACGCCGTCAGAATCCCCAAAACGATACCGAATACGTACAGCCCGACGATAATCAGCGACTGCTGCCACCACTTGAACACACCGCAATTTACGACCGCGTAATACACGACCGCCTTTGCCGAACAGCTGATGAACGGAATAAGTCCGATCGTCATTTTTCTGTCGCGCTCGGACGCAAGGGTACGGGTGCTCATAATCGCGGGGACGGAACAGCCGAATCCGACGATGATAGGCACGAAACTGCGCCCCGATAAGCCCAGTTTTCTGAGCGGTTTATCCATAATAAACGCAACGCGCGCCATATATCCGCTGTCTTCAAGGAGCGACAGGAACTTAAACATAACGACTATGTACGGCAAAAGCGACACGACCGCGCCAAGCCCGCCGAACAATCCTTTGTCCAGAAAGTCGATAATTGCAGGATTCGTGCCGAATTTCGTGAGCCCTTTTACGACAACTTTGTCAAGCGCGTCGATGCCCATCTCGATGCCGAGCCCGATATATTTGCCGATAACCTGAAACGTGAGCAGGTAAATCGCCGCCATAATAAGTATAAACAGCGGTATCGCGCCATATTTATTCGTCAGTACTTTGTCGATTTTTTCGCTTTTCAGGCGTTCTTTCGACTCGTGCGGTTTCACGACGCATTCACGCGAGACCTTTTCGATGAAGTCGTACGTCATCGACGCCATCGCCGCGTCGCGGTCAAGCCCGGTGTCGTTTTCCATCTCGACGACGCTGTGTTCCAGAAGTTCCTTTTCGTTTTCGTCAAGGTTCAGACGTTTGTCAAAGTCGCCGCCCGTCGTGATAAGGTTCATCGCGGCAAATCTTCCCGAAATGCCCGCGCTTTTCGCGTGGTCTTCGATAAGGTGGATTGCGGAGTGCAGGCATCTGTGCACGGGACTGTCGCTTTCGCAAATATCTTTTACTTTGGGTTTGATCTGTTCTTTGGCGGTTTTGATAACGACGTCGATAAGTTCGTCGACGCCCTCGTTTTTTGCGGCGGATATCGGCACGACGGGACAGCCCATCATATCCGACATTTTCTGAATATCGACGGTGCCGCCGTTTCCGCGCACTTCGTCCATCATATTCAACGCAATGACCATAGGAATATCCATTGTCATAAGTTGCGTCGTGAGATAAAGATTTCGCTCGATCGTGGTGGCGTCGACAATGTTTATTATGCCGTCGGGTTTTTCGTTCAGAATAAAGTCGCGAGTGACGATTTCTTCCGTCGTGTACGGGCGCAACGAATAAATGCCCGGAAGATCGACGATAACGCAGTCGTCGTGCTTTTTCACAACGCCCGACTTTGAATCGACCGTAACCCCCGGGAAATTGCCGACGTGCTGATTCGACCCCGTCAGTTGATTGAACAACGTGGTTTTTCCGCAATTCTGATTGCCGACAAGCGCGAATTTCATAAGGCGTTTACCTCAATCATTTTCGCGTCGTCTTTGCGGATTGTCAGTTCGTATCCGCGCAGGCGAATCTCGATAGGATCGCCCATCGGCGCATATTTTATCACCGTAACGGCGGTTTTCGGGATAAGCCCCATGTCAAGAAGACGACCGCGCAAAACGCCTTCGCCCCCGACTTTCGTTATTACCGCGCTTTGATTAACGTGTACCTCGTCAAGCGTCATTGTACAAATATCTCCCTGAAATATGAAAATAATATCACTTTCGCCTTTACGTGTCAATTTTATTTATTTCACTTCGTGTACTATAATAATAAAAAACACCTTAACTTTGGCGGAGTCAAAATATAACTTGCAAAGCAAATTAAACTTGCGAAGCAAATATAACTTGCGAAGCAAATATAACTCCTAAAACGCCCAGTTCCCTTTTTCAAAGATTTTTACGGTTTTTCCGTCGCGGGTGACCGCCTCGATTTCCAGATCTTCGCTGCCGATCATAAAGTCGACGTGAATGAGCGAGTCGTTTATGCCCTTTTCCTTGCATTCGTCAAACGAAAGATTTGCGTATCCTTCAAGACATTCATTAAAGCCTCTGCCGAGCGCGAGATGGCAGCATGCGTTTTCGTCGAACAGCGTGTTGTAAAAAGTGATGCCCGAGTTTCTGATGGGAGAGTCGTAAGGCACGAGCGCGCATTCGCCGAGATATGCCGCGCCTTCGTCCATCGAAATCATGGAACGCAACAAATCTTCGTTCTTTTCCGCACTGACGTCAACGACTTTTCCGTCCTTGAAAGTCACGCTGAAATTCTCGATAAGCTCCCCGCGATAAGACAGCGGTCTTGTTGCGACGACTTTTCCGTCGGCGTTGCCGCGCATGGGCGACGTGAACACTTCCTCGCTTGGAATATTCGGGTTGTATTCGATTCCTTCAAGCGTGTCTTCTTTGCCGCCAAGGAAGTTGCAGCCGTCGATAAGCCCCACTCTGAAATCGGTGCCGTTTGACGATTTATATTTCAGTTCTTTTATTTTCAAGGAGTTTAAGTAGTCGCAGCGTTCCTTAATGTCCTCGTTGTGCTCGTTCCACGCTTCCACGGGGTTTTCGCCGTCGGCGCGGGACGTGAACAAAATCGCCTGCCACAACTTTTCGACAGCCTTGTTTTTCGTGTCACCGGGGAACACCTTTTTTGCCCATTCGACGCCCGGCACCGCCGCTATGCACCACTGATAATGGTTGTCAAGCTGGTCGCGGTACGGCTTGAACGCCATTGCCCTTGCCTGCTGCGCTTTCGCGACTTTTTCCTGATTTACGCCCTTCAACGCGTCGGGATCGTCGGACTCTATAAATATCCGTGCGGGACGGGTTTCTACAAAGTGTTTATACTTCTCTTCTTCCCATTTTTCGGTGCGGGACAACACGTCGAGTTTGCAGTATTTATAGGTCGCTTTCGTCACGGGATTGTATTCCCATTCGACGGTGACCTTGCCCGCACCCGCCTTATAACATTCTTCCACGACCATTCTCACAAAGTCGAGTTGGTCGGGACACGCTCTCACGCGGACGTCTTGTCCTTTTTGCACGTTGACGCCCTTTCTTGCGATAAGTTTCGCATATTTTTGCAGTTGACTTTTTTTCATAAATCACCTCAGCTGTTTCTTTGTATGTAATTTTACCAAATTATCTTCTAAATGTAAATTTTTATTCGCGTACTTATTTGGCAAATTATACTTTAAAATAAAAAGGCGATTCAAATTAATCGCTTTTAATTCAACCAAACAAGACAGACAGAATAGGAAAATATGCGGCTGCATATTGCGTGGCATAAAGTGACAAACAAAAACAGCAACGAACTATTGCGATAGTTTTTCCAAAAAAGACGAAATCTCTCCCGTGTGAGATATAAAATATTAAAAAAAGGATCCGGCGTTAATTAACGCCGGACCCAAAGAAAATATTAGTCCGCAAAACACCCGCATTTCTGTTTGAACAACAACCGCAAGTGTTGCACCTCTTTTGCCAAATCGCCTACTACTTTTCGATTTTATCTCCTCCGCTGTCATTACGAGAAGCAATGTGATGTGGCAATCTATCCAAAGATGCAATGCTTATTCCACATTGCCTACCGATATTATTCCGTCGGTGCAATAAACTTTATATCCTCCTGACGTTATCCATTGTCCGCCTTTTTCAATGGCATACCATTCATCCATTGTTCCTTTGAAATTAATGGTTTTCAAATTGTTGCTGTATGAAAACGCATAATCGTTTATTTTTTTCACGTTAGCGGAAAGCGTGATGCTTTCCAAGTTCCAACAACTATCAAAACCATCAATCGTCTCGACCGTGTCAGAAAAAGAAACAGTTTTTATACTTTCGCAACAGCCAAACACGGAAGCATTGATTTCGGTAACGCCTTCAGGTATTACGCAATCAACAATCAATTCTCCGTTAACATAGAAGTTCCCCTCTTTGAAAAACACATACGTAGGCGCCTGTCCTGCGAATTCAACTACCTCAACTTTTACCCATTGCTCAATGCTCGGAATTTCAATTCTTTCAACATTGGTGCAATACATAAACGAAGAGGAAGACATTTTCTTTAGCGTTGACGGGAATGTGATAGATACTATTTCACCATAATTGTAAAACGCGTTTTCGGCAATCTCTTCTACACCTTCAGGAATGACTAAATTCGGATTGGGAGAGATAACTCCGATTGCAGTTTTCTTGCCGTCATAGTCAAGAATTATAACACCGCTATCTTCATCTATCTCAATAATACTTGGCTCATCCAATGAAGTGTGTACAACTTTTGCATACAAAGCAATCTTTCCACATGTTGTCGATCCAGCCTCAATTTCAGTTCCAGTAAGGTTGTAAACTTCATACAAGTTGGGACAACTACCAAAAAGGAACCCCGATGCCATTTCATCCATGTAAGGTACTTTATTTAGCGTAATTGAATACAAGTTTTCTGTGCCAAAAGCTCCATATTCTATTATCAATATGCTTTTAGGTATATTCAGCTTTGCAGGAACACTTTTATCGACAAACGCACTTTTAGAAATACTCACTACACTACCGTCGTCCGGAATTACGCTTGATGTACAACCTTTTATAAGAGCCTTTGTTTTCTTGTCTATCAAGCAGTTGCCTACACTCCTATATTTTGTATTTTCTTCGCTTACAGTTATTGATTGGATATACTCAAGTTCTTTAATCCAATTGATACTTTGCATTTTTGCGCCAATATATAAATCTTTCAACCCGGCATTATGGAAAGCATTATCAGCAATGCTTGTTACCGTATCGGGTAAATTGATTTTCAAAGATTTTCCAGGGCCCATCTTTGAAAAGGCATAACTACCGATAGTAGTGAGTTGCGACCCTTCTTCAATTACAACCTCCTCCAATCCATCAGAGCAATGAAAAGCCTCATCTTCAATCACCATAACTGATTTCGGGATAAATATACGTTTTATGTTGACGCTAAAGAATGCACGTTTCTCTATTACCTTTAGCGTAGATGGCAACTCAACCTCAAAAGCTGACGAAGGAATCATACTTTGATCCAAATGTGTCAACTTGCCATATTTTATTGACTTAATATTGCATGAGTCAAATGCATTTCCTCCGACTTCTTCTACTCGACCTTCAATGACTACATCTCCCGATGGACTAAGGGAATACAACGATTCTTGTGAAAAAACAGTAACACTAGCAGGGAAATGTACTTTTGTTACGCCAAGTTGAAGATAGAATGCACGTTTCCCGACAATCGTCAGTTGACTTCCCTCTTCAAACTCTATCTCGCCGTTTATCTTCACATGTCGCAAGCATCCGTCAATTTCGGTAATATTCATAGCAAATGCATATGGTGCAATAACCACGACTTCTTTGGGTATGATCAAATGATCGACGCAAAGAGTTCCGCCAACTATATCCATACCATCGACATAATCCGCAAACGAAATCAACAGTTGTTTGTTCTCTTCATATTCATAGAGATACAATCCGCCTTTTGATATAATATTCTTCTCTGTTCCCTTAAACTCTTCCGTATTGTTCGAGGATATTTTATTAGCAAAAGTATCGGAAATGTTGACATCTATATCAAAGTTCGACGTGGCGTTATTTATCGTAAAATCACTTGTGAACGTTATATCACCAAAACCATTAAACACACCTGTTACTTCGCAATTAATCATTTGCGCCGAGCCAAACGGGTGGATTTTGCTTTGTTTTGTGGATGTTACAACCACATTTACATTATTGAATTTTGTATCATATATCGTTACTTTTCTGCCGAAAATACCGGGGATTACGGTAGAACTTGTATTTGTCGCCACATAATTCAAGCCGTTTATAGAGTGCCCACGTCCATCAATAATGCATTGCGTTATTGTCTTATCCAAGGTTACGCTTTCTCCGATATTGATATCGTTGTCAAGAATGTAGTATGTGGCTACGTTCTCTTTTGATATATTTATAAAATCGTCAACTGTCCTGATGTGCTTGACTTGCTTCACGTCGCCTACAAGTGTTGTTTTATAATCGAATGTCTGAGTTATACTCTTGTCCTGGTAATAACCATATGAAATACTTGTAATGCTATTGCATTTCGCAAATACTTTATTGTTTCCAAACATAACGAAATCATTGTTATCGTTAATCAAATTTATCCTATATCCATAAGAGTTGTCAAAAGTCAACAACAACCCTTCGCCGATATACCCATAGTTACTACTTGTCAAAGGTGTAATCTTTACTCCGTTTAACGTATCAAGAGCCTGATATGTCAAGCTTGTATCGATATTGACTGTTCTCGATTTCAAAGTATCGCCGATTCTATATACGATTCTGTCAACTACTAGCGGAACATTTCCTATTTGGTTTGCATTGATCGAGCCATTGCATGAGTATCTGTTCGTAACGTCTTGGAAGTATTGTCCATTTACGGACACACCTTCTAAAGTTGCAATACTGTCAAGCCAAAATGCAACTTTAAAATCAACTTTATTGCCAATCAAAACACATTCATCGGAAGTAAATTGGGCGTCGCTCAATTTGATCTCCCCTATATCTGTGGCTATTTCTTTTTCAACCTTGTCAGTTATACTGCCTTTGTTGTCGTTCAAATCATAAACAAATTCAACATAAATGGTATAAATATTTCCCGATTTCAAATTTGCAAATGAACAGTCAGTCAAATCACTTGCCACGATAGGCTCGTCATCGCCGTGCAAGAGTTCTATTTTTGATATTGCACCAACATTGTCCGTATCAGTTAAGTTCAATACGAACGAAATTGCCGTTTGTGTTGATTGTACGTTTGCGATTTCAACAGTAGGAACTGCTTTTGCATATGTAACAAACTCGATTGCAATGGTTTCGTCTTGGTTTTGAAGATTTTTGTAGGTTGCCTTGAGAGTATATTTGTTGTTGGATTTCAAGCCGTCAAGGCGCGTTGCGGTGGTGTCAACGTCCTGCACCTTTGCGCCGTTTTGCCACAGCGAGATTGCGCTCATTTGCTTGTTTGCAAAAGATTCATTCCACAAAAAGCCCCATTCGATGCTCTCTTTTCCCACTTGAACGTCCTTAAACAGCACGATTGTGTCCGTATAGACTGCTTTTTTGTAAAGAGTGTTGAGTTTTGCGCCGTTGCCGCTCAGGTTGTCATAAAAAGCTACAACGCCGTATTGATAAACGGTGTTGGGTGTAAGATTGTCAAAGACGATGTTTGTCTTTTCGCCGACTTTGATGTCCTTTGTCAGCATATTCACACCGTCGTACAGCACAGCTTTTGCATATCCGCCGCTCTTTTCGATGAGTGAATACAAGTCCACAACTTGCGCGTCGAACGAGATGCTTGTCATCGTCTTTTGCTCGTTTGTCACGTTGACATAGGTTTGGTCGCTTGCTCTTACGCCTGCTTTGACGGTTCTATTCCCGTCCATACGCACGTCTTTGATTTCCGTGCCGTCAACGTACTTGATTGCGTCGATTGTGTATTCCACAATTCCTCCGACATCGCCCATGTTGACTTTAAGTACCAAATTCTCCATGTCCGAGCCGTTCTCGAACATATAGTTGGAATACTTTTTACCATTGAGGGTGAATGACAAAATTTCGTAACTATCGGGGTTTGAAAGTCTAACTGTTATAAAAATATCTTGATTTTTGTCTGCATAATAAATGCTTTCCGCCGAACCAACAACGTCCAAAGTGCTGTTTGCTTTGTTCTCGATGCTCGGCGCATTTGGATCTTCAAAAGGTTTGTTTTGGTCAACCTCATCGTTGCGATTATCGTGGTCACCTTTGAAATGTCCATAATGATTGCCGTTATCCTCAGCCGCTGTCGCTGCAGATGACGTTGCAAAACTACGCGAAATTGTCATGCCTTTATATACGGGCACTTGTTTTTCGCCGACTTTATCGCAAGCGGCAAAAATGCACGACAAAACGATTGCCATTACAAGAATGGCAAAAACACTAATGATTCTTTTTTTGCTGGATTTCATTTTATCCCTCACTATACTACTTATTGCGGGGCATTAAAAAACAAAAATATAACAAGTTTCCCCGTCGATTCTGCCACAAATCACACATTCCAAGAAAAACCGCGAATATGAAAAACGACCTACCGTTTATAATAGTGTTTTAATTCTAATAAATAAATTTGCAGCGACTATATAATACACACATTGTGCACAAATTGTCAACCATTTGTATAATTTTACAATTATACACAACCAAACCGCGACGTGCTTTATCTATGTGTTGAATTTCGTCGACACATAGGCGTATGATTGTCGGCATTTGTTTTCTATGCACAGCGAAATCGTAAAAAAACGTATGCGACAATGCACATACGTCTTGTGTTTTATTTAACATTCCCTTTCTCTTTCGACAATTACACCTGTTCCTGAAATAAAACAAAAAAAAGAACCCGACAGTGATCGGGTTCGTTTTTTTCAGCTGTGGTGGAGATGAGGGGGGGGGGGGCGTAGCAAACAACGTTTGCGTAATAGCGAAGTGAGCGAGTTTACTCGCATAAACGATCGTCTACGCTCAACGATTTGTTGCAAGCAACAATGCTACGCATTCGTGCGACAAATCGCACAATCGTTGGCTATGTCCGCTGCGCTCGATTTCCGCAAATGCAAGCGCTTGCTTCTCTCTTCGCTTGCGGTCAGCCCGCAGGGGTTCACGCCGCAGGCGGCACGGCATCGCCGTGCAGAGCCCCCGAAAAGAAAACGAACCCGATAAAATCGGGTTTGTTTTTTCAGCTGTGGTGGAGATGAGGGGGGTCGAACCCCTTACCTCTTGAATGCCATTCAAGCGCTCTACCAGTTGAGCTACACCCCCAAGGCGGATAACAAACGTAAATATACTATTTTTACGTCGTTTTGTCAACTGCATTTGAACAAGTGAATGAAAATGTTTTGTGCAGACGGCGCAGTGCCGAGAAAACTCAAAAACATTATCACTTCAAATTACAAGATGTCTATGTCAACGAATAGCGCAAATAATTGCGTTTACAATAAAACAGCCTATATAAACAAGCAATAACTTTGCCGTTGATATAGGCTTTTCTCTGTGCTGAATCGTCACGCCGAAAGGCAATGTAAAAATCGGAGCGTAAAGACAATTAAATGATTATCCAACTTGTGTCACGGGCTTCTGACCAAACGAAAAAGTCCGATGAACACCGGGTTGTTACAGGCTCATCGGACTTCTTCTTTTGTCACCCAAAATCACCATTTGACACAAATATTATTTGTTCCGGAACGACTTTGGATATTATTCTGTTTTTGGATGTCGATTATGCGGAAAGGACAATCCCTTTCTTTTTGCGGACGGCGCGTGCGATTGCCTTAACCAACTCTACCATCGGAATAATGGAAAATGCGAGCGCGATGGCAATGGCGTATTCCGTCCCGTCGAGTTTTGCAAGGTCGAAGGCGTCCGCAAGCGGTCTGACCTCAACGACGAGGGTTGTGAGCAGCAACGAGAGTATGCCCGCTCCCCAGAGCCACCAGTTGCGTTTTTTGATTTTGAAAACCGAGCCGTGCAAAGAGCGCATATTAAACGCATGGAAGATTTCCGCCATCGAAAGCGTCAGAAACGCCATTGACGAGCCGAGCATTTCCGCGCTGTACGCGCCGTTTGCGATTGCTTCCGCGTGGTGCATTTTCGCAAGGGCCTCCGCGCCGATGAAATAGGACGCGATTGTAATCAGGGTGATAAGTATGCCCTGATATCCGATTGCAAAGCCCATACCGTTTGCGAAGACGCCGTCTTTGCTGTTTCTGGGCGGACGGCTCATAACGTCGCTTTCTGCGGATTCCATACCGAGCGAAAGAGCCGGGAAGCAATCCGTAATGAGATTTATCCAAAGCAGATGCGCGGGCTTAAATATGGTGAACCCGGCAAGCGTTGCGATGAAAATGGACAGCACTTCCGAAAGATTGGACGCCAGCAAGAACTGAATGGATTTGCGGATATTGTCATAAATACGTCTTCCCTCGCCCACTGCCGAAACGATTGTCGCGAAGTTGTCGTCGGTGAGTATCATATCCGCGACGTTCTTTGTGACGTCGGTGCCCGTGATGCCCATACCCACGCCGATGTCGGCGTTTTTGATTGACGGAGCGTCGTTGACGCCGTCGCCGGTCATTGCGGTTATGTATCCTTTTGCGCGCCAAGCGTTGACGATTCTTGTTTTGTGTTCGGGTTGCACGCGGGCATAAACCGAATATTTTTCCACGTCGTTTGCGAAATCTTCGTCGCTGATTTTGTCAAGGTCCGCGCCCGTGATTGCCTGCGACGGATCGGAGATGATCCCAAGTTGCATTGCGATGGCAACCGCTGTATCCTTATGGTCGCCCGTGATCATAACGGGACGAATACCCGCTTTTTTACACTCGTCGATTGCGGGCTTGACCTCGGGACGAACGGGATCTATCATACCCACAAGCCCCACGAAACACATATCTTTTTCGTCGTTTTCGGTGGTATATTCGCTTTTTTCAGAATCAAGACGTTTTTGAGCGACTGCAAGCACGCGAAGCGCCCTGTCCGCCATCTCTTTGTTTGCGGCAAGAATTTCATTGCGTTTCCCTTCGTCCATTTTAACCGCTTTTCCGTCTTTGAGATAAAACGAACAGCGTTTGACAATTTCGTCGGGTGCGCCTTTCGTGAATTGCAGAATATTGCCGTTTTCGTCCTTGTGGACGGTGGTCATCATCTTACGCATGGAATCGAACGGTATTTCGCCTATGCGGGGATAAATCTCTTTTTGTTTGTTTTTATCGAGTCCGAGCGTCGCCGCGTAATTGACAAGCGCGCACTCGGTAGGTTCTCCGACGGCATCTCCTTTGTCCTTGTCGAACTCGGCGTCAGAGCAAAGCGACATTGCGTTTGCAAGCAGATTTTCGTCGCTGCCGTAATGGTCGACAACCGTCATTTTATTTTGAGTAAGCGTGCCCGTTTTGTCCGTGCAGATGATTTGCGTGCAGCCGAGCGTTTCGACAGCGGTGAGTTTTCTTATTATCGCGTTGCGCTTTGACATGTTGGTTACGCCGATTGAAAGCACGATCGTTACAACCGTCGCAAGACCTTCCGGAATTGCCGCAACGGCAAGCGATACCGCAACCATAAACGTGTCGAGTATCGTCGCGGCAGTGTTCGCTTTAAGCGTTCCTGTGGCGGCGGCGCGAATCATACTGACCGCAAAAATCACCGCGCAAATGCCGATTACGAGATACGTAAGCACTTTGCTGAGTTGCGAAAGTTTTTGTTGAAGGGGCGTTTTGCTTTCCTTCGCCTGAGTGAGCGCGGTCGCGATTTTACCCATTTCGGTGTCCATACCCGTTGCGACGACAACCGCCTTGCCTCTGCCGTAAACGACGGTGCTGCCCATAAATACCATGTTTTTCCTGTCGCCGAGAGGTACTTCCCCGCTTTGTGCGCTTATGGCGTCCGACGTTTTAAGCACGGGAACGGACTCGCCGGTGAGCGCGGCTTCTTCGGCTTTCATACTCGCGCACTCGATAATTCGCGCGTCCGCCGGAACCGCGTCGCCCGCTTCAAGGACGATAACGTCGCCAACGACCAGGTCTTCGCTTTTTACGACGACGAGTTTTCCGTCCCTTATGACCTTTGACGTGGCGGCGGCTATTTTTTGCAACGCGTCGATGGCTTTTTCCGCCTTGCTCTCCTGCACGACGCCGAGAACCGCGTTGATGATGACGACCGCCATTATTATAATGACGTCGGACGGAAACTCTTTTTTGCCGCCGGAAGAATTGTTGACCGCAGTCAGAATACCCGAAATTATCGCGGCAACGATGAGTATCAGCGTCATCGGCTCGATAAACTGCTTCAACAAACGCAGAATAATCGGCTCTTTTTTACCCTCGGCAAGTTTGTTTTTGCCGTTTGATTCAAGACGAGATTCCGCCTCTTGCGAAGTTATGCCGTCGACGCCCGTTTTCACGTCCCGACAAACTTCGTCGATGTTTTCAAGATAGTGTTTCATAAAAACTCCTGTATCTATCGTTAAAAATTTTGTTTGTAACGTTTTTTATTTTTCGTAAGGTCGATATCGTTTTGTTCCGGCTTTCGGAAAATAAAAAAGACCTATCCTTACGGATAAGTCTCATCATTTCAAATAAAACCGGAGTTTGCGCTCGTGTTAGCGGCTTTATTACACCCCGGGTGAAGGGTGCCGATTACTCCCTTATTTGCCTGCATTTTATCATAATCGCGCGGTATCGTCAAATATTTTTAATATCGCGTACTTGAAAATCACAAAAATAATTTACTTCTGTTCCGTGCACGCAAACTTTGCCGTGAGCGCAAAACACGGGCGTTTTCTCACGTATCCCGCCATGGTAAGTTCGTCACCGTTTATCGTGTATTCCAAACGTACGTGCGCGCCGTATTTTATCTCGGACTTGAACTCGATTTCAAGCGACTTCATTTCGTGAGTTTCAAGGTATTCCGCGCCGAGCAAGTCTTCGGCTTCGTCGACGTATTTGCTGTTGTTCATATGTCCGTTGATGTCAACCCTGCTGTATGACGCCACGAAATTTTTCTTGTTTTTCTGAGTGCCCGGCGAAACGCCGCACGGAAGAGAAATCCCGATATCTTTTTCAAGGGACGGGATCTCAACGCCATACTCTTCGGGAAACGCCATATGCCTTGTTTTTTCGTCCATCAGGAGCCATACCGCGCTTGCTTTGACAAGCGTATTTCCGCTTTCGTCCAGCATTTCGTAATACCGCGGAAAAAGCACGCGCAAAGTCTTGCCCGCAAAGCTTTCAAGGGTAACGGTTTCGTCGTAAGAAGGGAGCCTGCTTATTTCGATTTTCATTCTTGCGACAACCCACAAAACGCCTTTGTCAAGCGTTTTCGCCCTGCCTGCGCCAAGTGCTTCGGTGTGTGCGATGGATATTTCCTGAATTAGCCTTAAAAGCACCGACGGGCGCAATTTCCGAAACATCGTAACGTCGTCGGCAAGCATCTTCTTGCGGACCGTATATATTAAATCGTTGACTTTATCCATATTTTTGGTATGATTAAGCGGCTGTTTTGCAAAATTCCGCAAAATTATTTTTTCGTTGCCATATCGTAAACTACGTCCACGACTTCGCCGACGCTGCGTAGTTTCATCCACACCTTATCGGGAATTTTTACGTTGTAGTCGCTTTCAAGCGTGCATACGATATATATGTAATTGAGCGATTCGTACCCCTTTGAATTGATGGGGGTTTCGCGCGTGATTTCTTCGTTTTGAAGAGAAGGAACGTATTGTTTCACCAACTTTGTAAGGTTGTCCTGAATTTCTTGTTTTGTGACTTGCATTTTTATACTCCTTTGTGTAGAATACGTCGTTATAAAGCCCAGCGTTTTATTTTGCCCGTCGCCGTCCTTTCAAGGGCGTGCGGCATGATGCAGACGTCCCCGATTTGTCGGTCGAAAGATTTTGTTTTGTTGAATTCGTTTACTTTGTTTTTCACGTCGTCCTTGTCGATATTGCCGTCCTTGTCGCCGACGAACAACGTCACGACGCCGTCTTTTTGCGCGAGCGCGATATCGTCGATATTCAATGCTTTTTGAAGTTCCGCCTCCCACTCGGCAAGATAAATTTTAGTGCCGTTTTCAAGGACGAGTATATCTTTTTTTCTGCCCGTGATATAAAGGTTGCCGTCTTTGTCGAATTTGCCGAGATCGCCCGTATGGAACACGCCGTTTATCAGCACTTCGTCGGTTGCGGTTTTGTTTTTATAATACCCTTTCATAATACATTCGGGGCATTTTATCAATATTTCGCCGTCGCCCGAAAGCATGATTTCGTCGTCGGGACACGGCGTCATCGCAAACGGATTTTCGCCCGTGCTTATGGCAACGCCGCTTGACGTTTCGGTCAGCCCGTAGCCAAAGCGGATTTCGACGCCCTTTGCTTTCACGGCGTCCAGCACCTGCTCGCTTGCGGGGCCCGCGCCGACAAGCACCATACGCAAATTATCGTTAAGCGCGTTGAAGTTCAAAAGGAATTTCAACACGGACGGCACGACGGATATAATCGTCGGGTTGAAATATTTCGCGTCGAACGGGAGATAACGCAGCCCCCTTGTCAACGACACGCACGCGCCCTGCGACAACGGCCACAGCATCGAACATACGAACCCGAACACGTGAGTGAGCGGAAGCACGCAAAGCAAATTGTCGTTTTCGTTGCACGGGCATCTTTCCTGTCCGTTCCAGGCGCTGGCGCAAAGGGATTTCGAGGTCAGCACCACCGCTTTTGAGGACTCCGTAGTGCCCGACGTGAAAAACAATATATCGCCTTCTCCGTCCGTCCTGTTCAGCGTATGCGGGCAAAACGTCAAAGCGGTCGCATACGGCGCGGTCAGGTTGTCGGTGAGAATAGTTTCAACGTCGGTTGCGAGAACGCATTTTTGGAGCGTCGCGGCGTCCGACATCGCGTCAAGTAGCACCGTTTGCTTTCCGGCAATCACGCACGCGAACATATCGACAAGCCATTTTTCCGACGGCGCTTCGAGAATACCCACGCAGGTTTCTTTCATACTTTCAAGCGCGCGGACGCGATCTTTGACGTCGGCGTATAACTGCGCGTACGTTTTTTTGACCGTAGTTCCGCCCTCGTCGTACAAGAGCGCAACGTTGTCGGGATAATTCGTCGCACCGCTGTGTAAAAGTTGAACAAAAGACGTAAATTTCATTTTTTCACCTCTTAAATCAATCTCATTATACCACGCCGAAATTACGTTGTGAATACTTAAACGCAAACTTTCGATATTTTTCGTCAAAATTTTAACAAAAGTATTTACATTGTAAAAATAGGTGGTATAATTGTTTTATAAGAAAAATAATTTGTAGGTCGCAAGACTTACTTAGTTCAAGGAGATTATTATGGCAAAGAATGAAAAGATTTGTATCATCGGCGCCGGTCCCGCGGGATTAAGCGCGGCAGTTCATCTTGAAAAGAACGGTTATACCGATTATTCGATTCTTGAAAAAGAAGACCACGTCGGCGGAAAATGCCACTCTCCGTATCATGACGGAAAGCGATTTGAAATGGGCGCGATTATGGGTTGCCCGACGTATTACGCCGTGCATGAGCTTGAATTATTCGGCGGCGTCGATCACAACGGACCGAAACTCGAACGTGCGTATCGCAAAATGAACGGAAAACCGTACGATCCGTTCAATCCGAAGAAAAACCCCCTGCTTATCCCGCATCTTTTGAAGATGAAATCACAGGTCAAAAAACTCGGCACGCTTCTTGCGACCAAGTACAAGGGATATCAATACACCGGTCACAAGGGAATTTCCGAGGGTAAATACGACGGGTACGATCCGGTCACCGGCGAACACGTTGTCGGCGAAAACCCCAACCTCAAAGATCTGTGCATGAACTTCAAGGATTTCTGCAAACTCAACAAGGTTGAACTTGCGCAGGAAATCTGGATCGGGCCTTACACCGCGTTCGGATACGGCTTCTTTGACGAAATCCCCGCGGCATACGTCATGAAATACCTTGACTTTGCAACCGCAATGTACTTCGTAAACAAGGATTTGTGGACGTGGAAAGACGGCACGCAAAGCATTTACGAAGCGGTCAACGAGAAACTGCAACACCCCGCTCGCCTCAACGTCAACATCACGAAAGTTACGCGTGAAAACGGCAAAGTTCAGGTTTATATCGGCGACGAAATGGAAGAATACGACAAAATCATCGTCACCGCTCCCCTGCAATATCTGCCGTCCTACTTCGACGCGACCGAACAGGAAAAAGCGCTTTTCGCAAAAATCGATTACGAACGCTACGACGTCACCGCAATCACCTGCAAGAAAGGCACTTATTACCCCGATATGTCGGGCTATCTCTTCGACAACATGGTTCCCGAAAGACTCGGTCACCTTATGGTGTTCTATCACAGATGGAAGGACGAACCCAATCAGGTTCTTACAACTTACGTCCTGCGCAACTACAAGGGTAAGGAACTCAAAACCTACGAAGAAGCGAAAAAGATGGCTTGGGACGATATGAAACTTTGCGGCATCGACATCGACAAATGCGTCTATGAGAGAAAGTGGTATTACTTCCCCCACGTGTTTGAGAAAGACTACGCCGACGGCTGGTACGAAAAAGTCGAAAGTATGCAAGGTCAGCTCAACACATATTACGCCGGCGAAATCATGAGCTTCGGCGATATGGAAGAAACGGTGCAATACTCCAAAGACCTTGTCGCAAGATTCTTTTAATACGATTGTATAATGCAAAGCGCGGACGTTTTGTCCGCGCTTTTATTTTTCGTTTTTTTGACGAAGAATGACTTTATCGTTAATTTTTTTATCTTAAATCCGCGATATCGTAAATAAGCCTTTCGGTTTTGTCCCACCCGAGGCATGCGTCGGTGATGGATTTTCCGTAAATTTTGCCGTCCGACGGTTGCGAGCCGTCTTCGATATACGACTCGATCATCAGCCCTTTCACCATTTTTCCGATACCTTTGGAATAACGCGTGCTGTGCAACACTTCTTTTGCGATGCGCGGTTGCTCGTCGAATTTTTTTGCCGAATTCGAGTGGTTGGTATCGACGATGACGGCGGGATTTTCAAGCCCGCTTTTCGCGTAAAGATCGCAAAGTTTGATAAGGTCTTCGTAATGGTAATTCGGGATTGCCTGTCCGTTTTTATCCACCGAACCGCGCAGAATCGCGTGCGCGAGCGTATTTCCCGCGCTGTTCACTTCCCACCCCGAATACACGAACGTATGCGGGTGCTGCGCCGCGCGTATCGAATTCATCATGACCGACAAATCGCCGCTTGTCGGGTTTTTCATGCCGACGGGAATATCGAGCCCGCTTGCCGTGAGCCTGTGGAATTGATTTTCGACCGACCTTGCGCCGACCGCAACGTACGACAACACGTCGGACAGATACAGATGGTTTTCGGGATAAAGCATTTCGTCCGCACAGGAAAATCCCGTTTCGTTAAGTGCCTTTATGTGCAATTTCCTTATGGCGATCAGCCCTTTCAGCATATTTTCGTCGGCGTTGGGATCGGGCTGGTGCAGCATTCCCTTGTAGCCGTCGCCGGTCGTGCGCGGTTTGTTGGTATAAATGCGCGGCACGATGACGATTTTGTCGGCGACCTTTTCCTGCACGCGCCTGAGCCTTGAAATATAGTCGAGAACGGCGTCCTCTCTGTCGGCGGAACACGGCCCGATTACCAGAAGCAGGCGGTTATCCTTCCCCGAAAAAATGTTTTTGAGTGTGGCGTCGGTATCTTTTTTGTGTGCCGCAAGCGCGTCGTCAAGCGGATACATCGCCTTGATTTCCTGCAACGTCGGCAGTTTTCTTTTGAATTCGAGATTCATTTATTTTGTCTCCTTTGCGTCTTTGTCAAACACTTTGCGGCGCGCCGTGGATTCGCGCAGCGTTTCTCTTATTTTTTCACGATTATCGTTTTTAATATCTTCTTTCAGTTGGTTGAATTTTTCTTCAAACAGGTCCATTTGTTTTAAGAGTTCGTCCTTGTTTGCAAGGAAAAGTTCGCTCCACATTTCGTCGTTGATTTTTGCGATGCGGGTAAGGTCGCGGAAGGAATCGCCCGTGTATTCGGCAAGGTGGTGCGACTTTTTGGATACCATCAGCGATACGGCGATGCAATGCGTCAGATGCGACAAAAACCCCACCGTTTCGTCGTGCACTTCGGGCGAAAGCGACGATACCCTTTCAAAACCGAGCGCGCGGCCGAGATCTTGCACAGCCTGCACGTTTTCGTCTGTATTCCTTTTCGTGGGCGTCACGATGTAATTTGCCCCGACGAAGATTTTCGGATCGGCGTTTTCGACGCCGCTGACTTCTTTGCCTGCCATCGGATGCGCCCCCACGAATTCCAAGTCGCTACGAAGAATTTTCTGCACGTTTTCGACGACGAACGACTTCACACCGGTAACGTCGGTGATAAGCGCGCCCGACTTTATTGATGATTGATATTCCTTGATCCAGTTTATGAAATCGTGCGGATACAGCGCAAAAACGATAAGGTCAAAGTCTTTTACGAAATCTTTTTTCACGCTTGTCTCGCCAACCTGTATAAGCCCGTTTTTCAACGCGTACTCGACCGAACTTTTCTTTTTGTCGATTGCGCCGACGAAGTATCCTTCGTCCGACAACGCCTTTGCGTAACTGCCGCCGATAAGTCCAAGCCCTACGATCAGGATTTTTGTGTTTTTATCGAATTTCATATACGTTTACTCCTGCTTTTTTTATGACGCGGAAGAAATCGGGATAACTTTTGTTTACTGCCTCCGCCCCGTCGATTTCCGCGCCAAACACTGCCGCAAGCACCGAAAGCGCCATTACGATGCGGTGGTCGTTGTGTCCGCAAAGCGGCACAATCGGCGGTTTAAGTTGCGTTTTTTCAATTTCAACGCTGTTTTCGTACACTTTAACATTTGCGCCGAATTTTTTCAGTTCTTCCGCCATAACGTTTGCGCGGTCGCTTTCTTTCACCCTTAACCGCCTTGTGTTTATGAACTTTCCGCCGTTTTTATATGCGGCGTACGCAAAAAGTATCGGCGCAAGGTCGGGACAGTCTTTAAGGTCGATTTCGGCGTTTTCGCCGTCCAGCGAATCAAATGCGACGCTTAAAAATCTGTCGCCCTGCACGCTGTTTTCGTTGAGCCCCGAAACGCTTATTGTCCCCACAAGGCGGGAAAGCGCAATTAAAAACGCGGCGTTTGACCAGTCGCCCTCAACTGTAAATTCACCGGGCGAAAGCCGTCCTTTTCCGTTGATTTCAAAAAAGTTTTTTTCGGGTTCCGCAATGTCCGCGCCGAAGTCTTTCAAAACTTTTATCGTCATATCGACGTAAGCGCGGCTTTCGGCATTTCCCGTGATTTTAAGCGTGCTTTTGCCTGAGAGCCCCGACAATGCAAACAACATTCCGGTTGTATATTGACTGCTGACCTCGCCGCTTATTTCGTAATTCCCCGCCGAGAGTGTCCCGTTTACTTCGATTGATTTTTCGTCGGATTTTATTTTTACGTCGCTGTTTTCAAAAAGTTTTTCGTATTCCTTTATCCCGCGCGCAAGCAGTCTTTCGCTCCCTAAAAACGTGCTGTTTTTCGCGCCTGTCGCAAGCACGACGGGGATAAAAAACCTCAGCGTACTGCCGCTTTCTTTGCAGTCGAAAACCGCGTTTTCGATTTGCTTTTCGTTTGTCGGAATAACGGTCACGGTATTTCCGTCTTTCGTTACGCTTCCGCCAAGTTGTTCGATACACGAAAGCGTTGCCGAAATATCGTCGCTGTCCGCAATATTTTTTATCACGCACTTTCCGCGCGACAAAACGCTGCCGATAAGATATCGGTGAGCAAAACTTTTTGACGGCGGCGCCGAAACTTCGCCCGACGTTTTTGACGGCAGAATTTTAACCTTCATTATTTACAAGATGATTTTTGAGCGCGTCCATCGCGATAAGGTAACCGCCAAGCCCTTGCCCTTCGATGGTGTCGATTGCGACCGCGCGGACAAAACTTATCTGTCTGTACGTTTCCCTTTCGCTGACGTACGAAATATGCACCTCGACGGTGGGTATCGACACGGCTTTCACGGCGTCGGCAAGCGCAACGCTCGTATGCGTATATCCCGCAGGATTGAACACGATGCCGTCAACTTGCGAAAAGTACGCGCGCTGGATTTCATCGATGAGCGCGCCTTCGTGGTTCGACTGGAAAAACTCGACCTCCACGCCGATTTCTTCCGCGTGCTCTTTGACCTTTTCGACAAGGGCATCGTACGTTTCTTCTCCGTAAATTTCGGGCTCTCTTATGCCCAGCATATTGATGTTCGGTCCGTTCAGAATAAGAAATTTCATAATAAAACTCC
>ENA-OROK01000403-OROK01000403.1-human-gut-metagenome-genome-assembly--contig:-NODE-403-length-53979-cov-12.127031_pt1 | contig 53979 bp, 45 predicted proteins | sample MGYA00242127_ERZ509046 | MGnify/ENA primary metagenome ERZ509046 (study PRJEB26280, sample SAMEA2338728) | human gut metagenome | biome: human gut; feature: human-associated habitat; material: faeces... | reverse complement strand
AAATCTGTTCCATCTTGTAATAATGTGACAAGACTGCCAGTATATTCCTTATCATCAAGTGCATCTACAATTCCAGATGCAATATAGTATTTATCGTCATCTTTAATATCCAAATCTATTAATGCATCCAATAAACCCTGATTGCTCCCTTTACTCTCAACTACAAGTTCATTGTCAACGAAAAGCCGATTAACTAATTTCCAGAAGTGAAGCCCTGCACCGGTATCCTCTGTCCATAAATATCTCATATCACAACTCTTCTTCTAGTGTTATCCTGTTATCATCACGCTTCAGCACCTTAAAGCTCTTATCAGATACATTGAGTCCGTCACAATTTCGCAGGAAGAGCATATACTGATTTGACAACTCAAAATTAATAAATCTCCTGACATCATCATTAATCAGACAATCTGCATTATCTATTACAATAAAACTATTTCTACACTGTTTTATTGCTTCTAAAAAATCATTTGATTTGTAGTTAAATAGCTTGATTGCTTTGTATTCGTCTGTCAACCTTATATCTTCCAACATTTCATAAAGTACTGTTTTGCCGGTACCACTGTCTCCACCAACAAGTGTAATTCTGTCATCAAATTCCAAATCGTATGAAAATGGGTCTGCTTTAAATCTAAGATTTTTATAAATCATCTGCTTCTCTCCTTTCATACTCCCTACTCCACCAGGCATTATACCCCCTACTGCCGGTAACTATATCAGAATCATTAAATCTCATTTTCACATCATCCGGAATATTAAAAAGCGTTGGTCTTGACATATAAATCTTAATATTATCCATAGTAAAAATGATTCTAAGCACATTCGGACCACATTCCTCAACATTTACCACCTTGTCTGGATGCTTCACAATATTAAGCAATGTCTTGCAACCTGATGACAAATTTCGGATTGTTCCTAAGCCATATTTTGTTTCAATATGCTTGTCTGGTGTCAGCTTCGCTTCATCCACTTGTTGAATCAAATCAATTTCTTTTTGTGACATATCTTCATTTCCTGTATTCAGATTAAAGTACAAGTCATTGTAAAAAATCCAGTCTTTTGAATCTTTCCTCTCCGTATATATATCTATCATTCAATGTTCTCCTTCTGCAATATATGTTTAGCATCTGATTTTCATATCTTACTTGGATAAGGCTTTGAATCAAATTTTCATATAAATATATTCCAGTATATCACACATAAATAAAAGACCCCAGAAGATCTCTTAAAATCTCCTGGAGCCTTCCTCATTTACTATTGAAAAATCCTTCTATATTTTATTTTAAAAAAGTTATTCAAACTCGCAAAGTTTGATTTTGGTTGTTTTAATATAGTTATCTACACTATCTCGTATTAATAACACGTATCTTTTCCACTCATTATTTTTCGTTTCACACATTTTTAGTACCAATCCAGTACCATTGAATATTTTCTTTACTCTTGATGGTCCGAGTGGCTTGCTCATTAAATCCAGCACTCATCCATATACTCTACATTCCTCTTTTTCTTGCTTCTTGACGAACTTCCTCGCAAAATTCTGCACAATTTATTCTTCCATATATTCCTGGTCTACCGGCAGTCATTATCTTTTTTAAAGACTCTGGAACCCCATCTTCTTTTTTAAAATGAATGCGCTCTTCAGGACCCCAGGCATTTTGAAATTGATTATCCTCATGTATATTAAAATCAACATTTGATGATGTCAATATATACTCAATTGCCTCTCTTTTTTCAATTACGTTATCAAAATGTACTTGCCCATTCTTTCCATAAATAAGTTTCTCCATAATAAAATACCTCTCTTTCAAAATCAATGTGTAAATTAAATCCACTCAAATTTAATTATATCATTTTTCTCAAAAACTTCATAGCTACTATTCAATTGTTGTTCATTAAACGAATGCCCTATTTCTGATATGAATATATTTGTAATCTTTATCATCCATATTCTCAATAGCACTCTTAATTTCCTCTGTATTCACAGTGATTCCTATGATTATTTGACACTGTCCTTGCAAAGAGACAATTTTTTCAAAAAAAGCTTTTGCATCATCCGCACCAATACTATGCTGCGTTGGTTCATCAAAAATTATTAATCCTGGGTGATTCCCTCTATATTGTTTTGAGGTCTGTAACAGTGCTAATGTGTACGACCATATTGCACGAATATTATCACTTGCTGAAGAATCAAATTTCATATCGAATTTATCAATCACTGGCATATAGTTATCCTTTGATATTTCTATTCCACCAATATTAGATATACTAGTATATTTGAAGTCCCTTAAATTTGATATAAAATCATTCTTGAAATTTTTCAATTTATTCTCATCATCTTCTGAAAATCCTAATTTCGGAAGATTCGCTTTTTCTTTTAGTAAATCACTCCATTCCTCACTAAGTTCTATAAACTTCTTAGTAATGTCATCAATTTTATTTTTGAATTCGACCAATTCCGAAATATGATGTTCAATCGCCATCCTTTTGTATATAATCGTCTCTGATAAATCATCATCAATCGAGTATAAATCTCTTCGAATGGATTTTGCAAGTCTATATAATGTTCCAGTTTTTCCACGTACATCTTTCAGGGTTGCATCTAAATCTTTGTTTCTATTTCTATGATATTCTAGAGCAAATTCAAGCATTTCCTTTTGAGCATTCAAATGCTTAATTGTCTGCTCAATTGTCATCATATTATTTTGATGATGAATTGGTAAAAGAGAGTCTTGTATCTTTTGATTACATGTTGGACAAATCCCCTCAAAAGACCGACATTGTAAATCACTCCCTAAATCTTTCAGTCTTTTTGCATCTTTATTATTAACAATATCCTGCTTAATAATATTCAGATTCTGATTTAATTCGAAGATTTTTCTTTTTTCAACTCGAAGATTTTCTTGCAATTCGGTTTGTTTGTCTTGAAACTCCGATAAATCCAATTCAGCTTCTTCTAATTCTTTCTGTAAATCATCATAATTGTCAACAATTTTTGGTTTAATAGTTTTTAATGAATCATGCTCTTCTTGTAACTCTTCAATCCATTCATCTATGCCAATATTCTCACCTACACTTCGCACTATATGGATATTCTCAATAAATTTATCAGATAATATTTCCGGAGTCGAAGGTATATTTTTTACCATACACTGATTTCTACTCTGCAAAGAGATCATTTCTCCATAAAGATTTCTCCATTGTTCTTTCTGATATCTCTCTTTATTTGCAAGTGCACTTCTTTTTCTTTCATTTTCAAATGTACTTAATCCTAATACAAATTCTGTAACTCTCTTTTTAGCATCTTTAATTGCTAAGTATGGCATTCCAGAATATATTCCTGACCAACCATTTTTTTGTTCTATAAACATTGCTGAAAATACCAGTTGAAGATATAATTTTCTGTCAACACCATCTGTTGATGGAACCAATGGTAATTCTATATCAAGAAATCTTTCTAAAAAATGATGAAATCCTTTTTTGTTATTTGCCGCATTTGGCATATGCACATAAAATTCATCCAAGTTAGTTTCTTCATAAAATATATCTGAAAGTTTTGACATATATACTGTCACCAATTTTGCATCTCTTGTCTCGCTTTTTGCTGAACGGAAAATTGTAACTTCTTCATGTCCATTTGAGATTTCTAAATAAACTCCTGACTCTAACACAGGCCAACTATTCCCATTATCTTCTATCATGGTTTTATATGCAGATGTCAATACTTTTTCATTAACACCTCCAATTATCTCCTCAAATCCAAGGGCATAATATATTGCTATGAGTACAGAACTTTTTCCTCTCGTATTATTGTCACTCGCTATAAAATTCAATCCACTGCTAAAAGTTTCATCAAATAAATACTCCTTATTTGTCGCCTGAATGCTAATTTTCAATCTGTTAATTTTCAGCATTATGGTATTTCCACCTTTCTGAAAGCTCTTTAATTCGTTCTTCTGTTAAACTTAAAGATATTTCCCTTAATATTTCTTTTTCCGTTCTGAATATTGATTCATCATCAGAAATGGTTGTTGCTAACTTTTTTCCTTTTTCAGAAAGCTTATATGTCCCATTTCCTTGTTGAACAATCATTTTATCTGCAAGCGCAAATTCTAATGCTCTATTTAATGCCGGATCAAATCTTACTATGAAATTATATTGTAACTGAGAATTCAAAGACTTCATTAGCCTCTGCTTAAATCTATCGTCCGATAAAGCAGAACCAATGATATGCATCTTTATTAATGAACATCCTCTACGTCCGCAACACGAATGAATTAATAAGCATATTACTGATATTTTATAACTAATTCTATAATTGTATGGAATGGCATCTGGTTTTGCTTCAAATATAATGCCTTTACTAGCCAGTTCTTCTGTTTTTCGCATCTTTTCACCTACTTTTAAATTGCATTGAACAATCTGCCAGCCAACTGCTTATCATATCGTCCTTTAATTCAGCAACAGAACTTCTTGTTATATATGGCAACTCTTTTTCTAATACATTTTGAAAATCATCTAATATTTCAACAAATAACTTGTGATTTATTGAACTATCTGTATTAGTTTTAGTTTTAATTGATACTTGCCTCTTATATGAATCTTCTAAACTGATTATTTGTTCATATGTGTCAACTTGTTCTGTTCTTAACTTTTCCATCAATTCGATTCCAATAACATACGATTCCATATATGTATTAACCATATCAATATAGTCATCATCATCATCATCAATTCCATTCATAACTGCTTTAATTTTTCGCTTTACATTATTTACTTTTTCATTATCGCATTTTGACCAATCTATTTTGTCATTTCGCAATACTGTAAAATCAAGTTTGCATCCTAAATCATTTCTAATGATTCTGGATATTTCCAATTTAAAATCCTCTGCAGTTTTTATTGTAATCGTAAAGTTTTCAGCGATATATGAACATTGTTCCAGATTTTTTTCTCGATAAGCTAAAACTTCTTTTCTCTTCTTCTCCGCATGCTCTAATATTCTTCTATCTTTATTCTGAGGAATAACAAAATGCCATTGATTTATATTATTAATTCCTAATCCTTTCAATACTTTTTCATAATCTTTACTAATAAATTTCGCAATATCAGTTGTCATTTTATTACGCATATGTTCATATAATTCATCATCCGTATATTCCTTTTCTGGACAATAACATTGATATACAATACCATTTTTCGTAAATCCCTCAATCCCACCATCACCTCTATATTGAGCCGGAATCTCTTGATATCCCATTTCTTGATATCTTATTCTATAACAGGAATTACATAGTTTTTCCCACTTTTCACCTGATAAATATTGTTTTATAAATTCAAGCATTTTATTCCTCCAACCATGCGATTGAAACAGCTTCTTCTCTTGACCCTGTTATTGCACATTCATCTACTATTATAATGACACCTGTATGTATTATCTTAATTTTATATTTTCTAAATAATGGATATTTTTTTACTATTTCAACTTGCATATTATTCCAATACTTTAATTCATATGTATTTCCCATAGTATCATCCTATTTTATTCAACATAGAGCAAGGATATCATATTATGCAATTATATATTTCTATCATTTATCCATTATCTTCCACAATTCGCCTAAGTTCTTCAACCGTTACCATATAGCTTTTAAATCTATGTAACATCCTATGGCAATTTGAACATACACAAATCAAATCCTTTTCTGGATTCACAACTACTTCCTCATCTATCTCAGACAATGGTCTAATATGATGTACTTCTATATACCCTTTGCCTAGTTCACCATATTTCTTTTCAAAATCAAAACCACATATCATACATTTTGTTCCATGTATACGAATAGCAGCCTCTCGATTTTGAACACTCCGCTCATACTTTGTTGTATAATAAACAGTTTTTCTTCCCTCTATCTGCGGTTGTAATTCTTCCTGCTTAGATTCCTCTGTCAAATTTATATCGCTGGTAGACATGCTTCGTATACGTTTAACGACTTCACAATTCCAATGATAACCGCGATAAAAGTCATTTTCATGTTCTACTGGCACTGTCTCCAAAACCTTTTCAATAGATTCTTTATATAACCATTTAGTAAAATCACTTCCTGTAGGATCAACTTCTTTGGTAAAGCCATGGTTTTCTTTGAGATTTCTTACATACTTTGTTTCACTAATTCTTCCATCTGTGCTTGTCTCAAATGCTTTCATTAATGCTTCCGGCAAAGACTTAACATTAATATTTCTTAATAGCATTCTTCCCTGCGGTGCCCATGCCCCAGACTTATCATTGCTTTCAGTATAAACTCTTACATACTCTTCATCTTTTGCCAAAAATCCGAGTACCTCGTAATATTCTCTATCATTAGCAAATTTTAAAACATTACCCCAATCTAACTTCATATATTTTTCTATCCTCTAATTCCCAATTCTTTAGCAATTCTCTTCACTTGAATTATAAAGCTATCATTCTTTCGTTCTTCAGACATTTCTTTTGTTGTAGTCACCGACCATCTATAAATTTGCTCTATACTACCATATCCTCTTTTAAACAATCTGGCATATTTTATACAATTTTCTTTTGTAGGTGCATCAGATAGAATTATCTTCAGTTCTTCATCTGACCATTTACATCCTTTATTGGATATATCACGCTTTTCTTCATTGTCTTTCTCATAGTCAACTAATAAGCTATGCACAAGCGTCATTTTTTCATCATATGACATTCCATCCACTTCATTATCCAATGCATCGTATAAGCTTTCCTTGAAATCTTTTCGCTTCATTGTTTTTCTCCCCCCTAGTAATATTTTTCAATCTTATTTAAGAGTCCATCAAAATCCATTTCTTCTACATCAAAAAATTCATCTGATTCCAGTCCGGTACTCAACACTGTTTGATACAGATAAAAATCATATATAATCGGAACATCTTTATTTCCCAACAAGTTTTCTCTTATACTTCCCGTTTTAGCTAGTAAACATAAATATTGATATGCCCTATCAATATATTGAGTATTGTTATTAGGATGAGCATATGAAAAATGCTGTGTTGGTGTCAATGCAATCAAATTTTCCATATAATCAGCAATAGCTGGATAATCACTAGCTGGAAATATATGATGCATTTGTGTTGCTAAATCTACATTATGTCTCTCATCGCTAACTTCCGTCATTCCTGAACGATATTTATCATTAAATCTGTGTAAATTACGCTTTGCTCTATTAATGCGATAAGTTGTCATATAATCTTCATCTGGCTTAGGTAAAGTTTTCTCATACTCATCTCTAGTCATATCTTTTGGCTTTTCTGAAAGAATATCTCGCCAATTTCTCTGATTATACATAATCATATCTTGAGTAATAACATCTTTAGACAAATGTCCTCTTTCTGTGCCACATTTCTTATATTTACATGCAAGCGGATTTAAAACTTTAGTAAAAATACGTCCACACTCAGTCGTTCCATTAATTGGTGTATTATGTATCGTAAACTCAGTGTATGTGTCTTTTAACTCTTTAAAACTGCTCTTGTCCTGTAGCCTAAAGAAATATTCAAATGCACGATATATACAACTATCTTTCAGTACCTTTTCTATATAAAGGCACAAAAAATTGTAACTATTTCTTTCTCTGAAACTTATATATTCTAATATCTCTTGATTTACAATAGTATAAACATACCCATGTCCACTCTTTTCTCCATGAATCACACCCGCTGCATCTAACAACTTGATTGGCTGACCAAAATATTTATCATATTCGTTAGACGCTTTCTTTGTTGGATCCGGTTTACTAAATATCTGTTGCACATTGTCAACTGTATAATCATTGTACCATATATCATTTACTGTAAAGCTTTTATCGTTTCTACCACTCGTATATTCAACAATACAGTCAGATACAAGACACACAACATCCATCGTACATTTTTGATCTATCCATCTTCCATTATGCGTTTTTCTTATATCATAATCATGTTCATCTAAAAACTGCTGTATTTTTGAACTATCCATTGCTACACTCCTTTAATACTCCATAGAAAAACACACTTGTAGCATCAACATTTAATGAGCGAGTCTGATAATTTCTAGCTATTTTATAAAAGTGTCTATACTCATCAGAGGAAAAATACTCCATCTGCTCATCTGTAAGTTCCATATTATCTTTGGGAATTAACACCGCAACTGAACCATTAACAACTACATTTCTCTTATTTCTCATTACTCTTGGCTTATATGTCATATTGGGTGTCAAATATACATTTTCATTTCCCACATAGCGATATGCACTAAGTTCCTCAGCCGTATCCTTTTCAATATATGTATCATATCCAGGAATATCTATTATTGTCTTTCCATCATCGCTAATATTTCTTGACTTAATTACTCTGAGACAATTTTCACTTTTTTCCTGAAAAGTGTTTGAATTAGTAATTTGCCTATCTCTGAAAACAGAAAATTTGCCAAACTCAAGTCTATTAGATATATCGTCAAAAAATCTATCTCTATATATAATCCAATACGGATATTTTTTATCTGTAATATATTGTTGCCTTTGTATTATACTTCTCCTTAAAGTCAATGATTCAACTAAAGTATCCTTAGGCTGCCCTACTGTGTCAATAAACAAACAAACTGTTTCTACCAATACCCCCTTAAATCCATTTTCTCCATAATCTTGAATACAGTCTATCTTCTTCTCTGCCAAAATATCTCTTGTCACATTAAATTCTGGTGTATTCAATACTGCTTTTGGCATAATCATTACAACATAATCAGAAATTCTTAATGCTTTTTCCAAAAAAAACTCAAATGTATTAGTAGTATCTTTATTAATATTGTTTTTTAAATACTTATCCGCCTCTTTAGCCTTCAACTTAGAAAACGGCGGATTTCCTATAACAAGGTCATATCTTTTATCAAATTGCTCCAGCAATGTATCCGCCAATATATAATTTATACTTATATTATCAGGTATTCTCTGCTTATCTAACAGCAGTTTGAGAATTTTTATATTGTTTTCATCAATATCCACTACATCAATATTGACTTTTCTAATCCCCTCGTATTTTTTAAATATAAACGGCAAAAAATTACCCACTCCAACAGATGGCTCCAGAACATTTATTTCATCTTTTTCAATATCTGGAAGATTTTTATATATCTCATTAACTATATACTTATTAGTATAGTATGCAGCATTGTTCTCCCTCTGTGAATTAGTCAATTCAGCAATCCTTGCTAAGGATGCACTACCTAAATTAAGAGGATTATCCATAATAAAACCTATTAACTTATTAGGTTTCAACAAGCCATATTCTTTAATAGTTTTACTAATCAATACTGGCGTAAAATGTTCTTGTTCCATAAAATTCTTGATATTTGAAGCAATCTGATAAAATATTTCTGTAGGAACAGCTTCTCCTATGCTCTGGCGGATTTTAATTTCCTCTTTTTTTAATAAACTTCTTTTATTTTTATCACTTAAAGCATTTAATTCTTCCAAAGACTGCTCAACCCATTTAAAATCTGATGGAATTGTCATTATCTTCATTAATTCTCTTATTGAAAACACTCTATCTTCTTCAGGATGTACTGTATTTTGACTTGCTAGCTGATCATTTCTTGTATGAATACAAGGTGCCACTTTATCCCAGTACTGTCTGGTATACTTATCTCCATTTTTCTGCTTGTTTGGAACAATTACACCATTTACAATCTTATGAGGACGATTTAATTCATCTTCATTATCAAATGCTGACTGACCTTCTTTTATATTATGAATCCAACATCTCATATCTTCAGGATATGTCCTGAAAGCATGATAAAAATCAGTAGGACAAATTTCTCCCCACTCAAGCTTTGGCATATCTCCGATCACTTGTCTCAATGTTAATTCATTTACATACATAGGATATAATTCTATTGGAGAAACATACTCTGACATTTCCTTGCATACACCAATAACTACAGTTCTTGTTCTTGATGAATTTGAACCATAATTTTTAAAATTAAGTATTCTACTAGCTATAATGTAATTATCACTTAGTTCTTCATACACAACATCTCCTATAGCTTTAACACTGCCGTCTGGAGCTGTACACCCCGTCTTCATAAATGCCGCAACATTTTCAAATATAAAAAATCTTGGATTAATCCTCTGTATGAGATGTATTGATTCTACCACAAGACTATTTCTAATAATTTCATTTTCAGCCTTTTTATGATTAGCAACTGACATTCCCTGACAAGGTGGTGTTGCAATTAAAACATCAACTCTGTCATTGCCTAATTTCTCCCAGCGATCAATTTCTGTAAAAATCTTTTCTTTTGTTTCATCAGTAGTTATATCATCACATATATAACCTGATTCATATTTACATTTATTATTAAACTTCTGAACATTTAATCTTCTCTCAATCAACTCATTTGTAGCTATACATTCAAATCCCGCTTTCTTAAATCCAAAGCACCCTACTCCTGCACAACTAAACAAACTAATATATGTCAATGTTTTATCCTTCAACATTTTATGCACCTCTTTTATTATGATTGACTTTTCTTGCATCTTCTGGTTTTTCAGAATCATTTGGAATCAACCATGTTTTACCTTTTTTTACCACTCCGACTATTCTTCCTTGTTCGCACAAAAACGCTATTCTTCGTGAGGTTATACCCCACTTTTGTGACATTTCTATAGTAGTTAAATATTCCATTTTGCTCCTCCTACTTCTATCTATAAGTATATTCACTTATCTGAATAATTGCAAGTACATTTTATCGAACTTTTGTTCTTCAATAAGACAGATGAATCATCTCCCTCTGCCTCTATTCCATATCTTATCTTCCGCTTTTTCCTTCCCTGCATCCCTGCCAACGCCCTCATCATAAATTCTCTGAAACTCCTCATAAAGCTCGTCTCCAGCCAATCTTATCCCCAGTCTCTTCATAACATCTGAAAACAGCCTTATACTTCCACTTACATCTGCAATATCAAGCCTGAATATATCTGCCTTAACAGCAACATTAATTTCTTCATATGCCCCACATGCAGATAACCTTTCAGCAATCCATTCAACCTTATCATCAGCCATCGGAATAACCAGAACCTCATCATCTACAGATACATTCTTATCTGTATAAATCTGTTCTGCATCACCATCATCCATTTCACGAGATTCCACAACATATAATTCTGCCTGTTCTTTTTCAATATCACTATATTGGTCTGCAACAGAAGCATCTTCTTTCAGACATGTTTCCTTATCATCATTCTCAATATCAAATGTATCCTTTTTCTTAATTTCAGATACAACCTCCTGTTTTTCCATCCCCGGTATCTCAATCTCCTTACCATTTCGTCATTCAGTTCCCGCATAAGCTTATATGCTGCTGATTTTGAAATCCCAAGAGTTTCCATGATATCTTCCACTTTTAAAAACTTTTCGTTCATGCCTTTCACCACCTTTCCTTAATAAAATGTTGTTTTGGTGTTTCTCCATACCAGTTCTGCTGATGTCGCAACCAGCCTCATTACCTGAGATAATCTCCTGTAATACCGCCCGCTCCTACTCAAGGTACTCGGTCCACTTAGGGGAGTGTCTACACTCGCTCGCTTCACATTTAATTCTATAGATTAATTTCATACGAAGGTCATGGCAAATGCCTGTTATATTTCTGATACCGCTCATTCAGTTATTTTTAATACTATATAGTATAGATAAATGAATTATGATTATTCTATATCCTATGGTATTGAATTGTCAAGGACTTTTTCTAATGTTCTCGTATAGAAAAACTTCCCTTTTCATTTTTTTCGTGCTATACTGTGTTCAACAGTCCATATAGGATTACAAAATGGAGGTAACTACACTATGACAATAGGTGAAAGAATAAAGAAAATACGGGTGTTCCGTAAAATGACAATGGATAATCTAGGCTGTGCTCTTGGCTTTGAAGGAAAAAATATGTCAGTCCGTATATCACAATACGAAACTGGTGCACGCATTCCCGGCGAAGATATGATTTTGAAGCTCGCCGATGCACTGCACTGCAATTACAAAGCTATTTCTGATTATATCCTTGATGCTGCAGAGGATATCATTGAAACACTTTTCTGGCTTGAAGAAAGTGCAGCTTCACTTCCAGCAAGAGGAAAAGGTACAAGATTTCCTGAGTACATCGCTCCCGGCAATCTGATTCACTTAACTGCAATGACTCCGGCAAAGCCATCTGAAACAGCCAGACCAACTTATAACGAAGATGATTATGACTGTGCAGGTGCACCTGTTGCATTAACTTTTGAATATGGATTGGTAAATGATTTCCTTTCGGAATGGTGTGAAATGAAAACGAAATTAAATAATGGAGAGATTTCTCCTAATGAATATTTTGAGTGGAAAATAACATGGCCTCAGGCGTAAATGAAACTATTCACGCACAGCTCACTTTAGTACCATTTTAGTACCACAAGGCAAAAAACAAGCTCGCAAATGCCCATTTTACTAGGCTTTGCGAGCTTTTGAAAATTATTCAAACTCAATAGTTCCCGGTGGCTTACTGGTCAAATCATAGAATACTCTATTGACTCCCTTTACCTCATTTATAATTCTGCTCATCACTGTCTGAAGTACCTCAAACGGTATCTCGGCTGCTTCGGCTGTCATGAAGTCCACGGTGCGGACTGCACGGACTGCAACGGCATAATCATATGTTCTCTCATCACCCATAACACCTACTGAACGCATGTTGGTAAGAGCTGCAAAGTACTGGTTTGGCATCCATGATGGTTCCTCGCCGTGGGCCTCTTTGTACTCTTTTGCTGCCTTTTCCACTTCGCTTCTGTAAATCCAGTCTGCATCCTGGACAATGCGTACCTTTTCGGCTGTGACTTCGCCGATGATACGGATTCCAAGGCCTGGGCCTGGGAATGGCTGACGGAATACGAGATAGTCAGGTAATCCAAGCTCCAATCCGACCTTGCGTACCTCGTCCTTGAAGAGGTTTCTGAGTGGCTCCACGATATCCTTGAAATCGACATGCTCCGGGAGACCTCCTACATTGTGGTGTGATTTGATGACTGCAGATTCTCCGCCGAGTCCACTCTCCACTACGTCCGGATAGATGGTTCCCTGCGCAAGGAAGTCAACCTTTCCGATTTTCTTAGCTTCTTCCTCGAATACACGGATAAATTCCTCACCGATGATTTTACGCTTGCGCTCAGGCTCTGTGACGCCTGCAAGCTTGCTGTAGTAGCGCTCCTGTGCGTTGACGCGGACAAAGTTGATGTCGAACGAACCGCCTTTGCCGAATACGCCCTCTACCTCATCGCCCTCGTTCTTACGGAGAAGTCCGTGGTCTACGAATACACAGGTAAGCTGCTTGCCGATTGCCTTGGCAAGGAGTGCTGCGAGCACTGATGAGTCTACTCCACCCGAAAGTGCAAGGAGCACTTTGCCGTCACCGACCTGCTCTCTGATTTCGTCGATTGTGTTTTTGACGAATGAATCCATCTTCCATGTGCCTGCACATCCACATACGCCACGGACGAAATTGTAAATCATCTGTGTTCCGTTCTTGGTGTGAAGTACCTCCGGATGGAACTGTACTGCATATAATTTCTTCTCAACATTCTGTGTTGCGGCTATTGGACAGTCTGCAGTGTGCGCAACTACTTCAAAGCCCGGTGCAGCCTCTGCAATTCTGTCGAAATGACTCATCCAGCATACTGATTCTGATGGCAGATCCTTGAACATCACGCCGTTTGCAGAATATGTGATTTCTGTCTTTCCATACTCTCCAACCTCAGGTGTGATTACCTTTCCGCCTAATTTATGCATCATAAGCTGTGCACCGTAGCAGATGCCAAGCACCGGTATTCCCAGCTCAAACAGCTCTTTCTGGTATGATGGTGAATCCTCTTCATAACAGCTGTTTGGACCTCCTGTAAGGATGATACCCTTTGGATTCATTTCTTTGATTTTCTCAATGTCTATTTTGTATGAGTAAATCTCACAGTACACGTTGCACTCGCGGACACGGCGCGCAACAAGCTGATTATACTGACCACCAAAGTCTATGACTATGACCTTTTCCTGATCCATGTTTTCCTCCTAATTGTTTATTCGCTATGCTGCTGTTTTACAATCTTTGAAACGTCACGTAATTGCTGTTTGTCACACTGTGGTGTAAACAATAACAAAAACATAACATATGTTATCTGCTGCCATCTCATTGATTACGTAAAAGCAACATGTTTTCTTATGTCATTATAGATTACGGAGTGCTTATCTGCAAGCGATTTTGTTAAATTTCTGTTTTGATTTTATGTGCAATTACGTTATAATGAATAATAAACACTTTTATAGGCTGGGAGGTTTCATCATGAGTTTTAAAATAATCACTATAAGCCGAGAGTTTGGCAGTGGCGGTCGCTTTATCGGCGAGCAGATTGCTCAAAAATGCGGCATTGAGTTTTACGATAAAAAAATAATTGAGCATGTGGCAAAGGAGCTCGGTATCTCTGAGCAGATTGTCGCAAACCAGGGCGAATATGCACCTGCCGGAAGTATTTTTTCATATGCATTTGTGGGGCGCGACATCACAGGAGTTTCTCTTTCCGACCAGATTTTCAATATCCAGCAGAAGCTCATCAAGGATATTGCGCAAAAAGAGCCATGCGTTATTGTGGGACGTTGCGCAGACTACATTCTTTCTGACAGGGATGATGTGCTGAATGTTTTTATAGAGGCAAACACCCCTGAGAAAGCTGCAAGAATAAAAAAGCTCTACCAAAAGAGCGATGACGAGGTCAAAAAGCTGCTAAAGGATGTCGATAAGAAGCGCTCGGTAAATTACCGATACTTCACCGACAAGGAGTGGGGCAGCCGGAAAAATTATGACCTGGTGCTCAACAGCTCTGTGCTTGGGTATGACAAATGCATTGAGCTCATAACTGCTGCATACGCTTAACATACTTAATACACTTAATATATTTAATGATCTTAATATGATCAGGCAGCGCAACTTTTGCACCAATGCAATACGGAAAATTGATATTATTATTACTATTAAGAAACAGTTTTCTTATTTTATTACGAAAAACGTAAATAGAATTACAACCTGTGTGTAATATTAAAAATACTCCCGCATAAACTGTAACAACAGAATATGCAGGAGTATTTTTTGAAATCATATATTGAGACAAGGGCGGTGGAAATCGCCAACTACATAGTTGAAAACAATGCCACGGTTCGTCAGGCTGCAAAGCAGTTTGGCATCAGTAAATCCACTGTGCACAAGGATATCACGGATGCTGACAGGCTGCTTCGCATAGACCCGGAGCTTGCCGCAAAAGCGCGTCACATTCTCGATATCAACAAGTCAGAGCGCCATATCCGCGGCGGACTTGCCACCAGAGAGAAGTATCTGCATCTGCCTCATGTGCATGCCGGCTGAGTGCATGGATGCTTCTATCCCGGCATTAGCAGGTGCGCCGTTTTCCGTACATCTGAGGCTTTTCGTTAATTCAAGACCGGTGTCACATGACTTGTGAGCACACCATACAGCCACTTGCCCTCATCACTTAGATCCTCATAGGTAAAGCCGCTTGTCTTATCGCAGGCAGGTGTTAGAAGCGCTGATTTTTCGTCCTTATTGGACAGATTCCAGCACACATAGCTGATGCCGTAGCTGTCGAGCAGGCTGATCCAGCTGTTTGCAGAATCTATGTCCACCTGACCGTTTCCGTCGGCGCTGCAGATGCCAAACTCTGATACAAATATCGGCAGTCCGGCGTCTGCCGCCGATTTTAGCCTGTTTTGCAAATCCTCCTTGTGGGTTGCGGCATAGAAATGCAGTGTATACATGATATTATCATAGCCTGTGACAGGGTCCTTGACTGCCTCATCCACATCCTGGCTCCAGTTAGGTGTGCCTATCAGTATGACTGCATCCTTGTCGTAGCTTCTGATTGACGGAATGACCTCGCTGGCATAAAACTTCACATCTCCCCAGGTCGCACCTTTGCACGGCTCATTACAAATCTCGTAAATCACGTTGTTGTATGAGGCATACTGCTGTGCCATTTTGGCAAAAAATGTCTTTGCCACATCACTGTAGCGGTTTGGATTGCCCTCGTTTAGCACATGCCAGTCGATGATGACATACATGTCGTTGTTGAACGCGTACTGCACTCCGTTTTGCACAAGTGTCTCAAGCTGCTGCCTGTCACCATCTGTGCAGTAGCCACCGCTTTCGTAAGTGTACATGGCGAGCCTCACCACGTTTGCTCCAAAGCTTTTCAGCGTGGCAAAGCAATCATTGGTCACATACTGTGGATACCACGCAAGACCGTGTGTGCTGACTCCGCGAAGCTGCACCTCGTTGTTATTTTGATCAACGAGCTTGCTGCCCTCCACATGCAGCTTACCGTTTACTGACGGACAGGCAAGAACTGAGCTCTCCTGTCCGTTTTCTGTGGTGAGCTGCTCTGTATCAGCCACATTCTGATTTTCTGTACTGCTTTGCGTACTGTCCTCAGTATTATTTTCTGCAGAATTCACCGACTCAGTGGCTTTCTCATCTGTCTGTGATTCTGTCTCTTTGTTGCCCTTGTTACCACATCCTGTAAAAATCCCAAGCACCAGCACTGCAGCCAATACCAATGCTATATATTTCTTCATATTGTTATACTGTCTGACTGATTACTGAATTGATGTAACCTTGTAGTCCTCAGCCTCTACAGTCTCCTTTAATTTCTCATCGGAAATGTCAGAGCTTAATGTCACTACTGCAGTTCCGCTCTCATGGCTTACTGCTGCCTCACTAACTGCATCAAGCGCCTCGAGTGCCTTCTTTACTCTTGCCTCGCAGTGGCCGCACATCATTCCTTCGATATTCATTGTCTTTGTCATTGATTTTTCCTCACTTTCATTTGGTTTATTTGTTTTGTTTTTTCTATCTGGTGTTGCTTTTCTGTCATGCTTAGGATCATACACCCTGCACAGATTCAGCCGCAGGGCATTGGTAACAACGCAGAAGCTCGACAGGCTCATCGCCGCCGCTCCAAACATCGGATTTAGCTTCCATCCTAATAAAGGATACCACAAACCGGCCGCAAGTGGAATACCTATTACATTATAGAAAAATGCCCAGAACAGATTTTCGTGTATATTTGTCAATGTAGCACGGCTTAACCGCACTGCTGCCGGTACATCTATCAGGCGACTCTTCATCAGGACAACATCCGCTGCATCTATTGCCACATCACTTCCCGCGCCGATTGCAATTCCCATATCCGCACGTGTGAGTGCCGGTGCATCATTGATTCCGTCACCAACCATGGCTACCCTGCCCTGTTTTTTTAGCTTCCTTATGACAGCCTCCTTACCATCCGGAAGCACACCTGCGATGACTTCGTCCACTCCCGCCTGCTTTCCAATGGCATTGGCAGTCTGCTCATTGTCACCGGTGAGCATAACAACTCTGATACCCATATTTTTAAGCTGTCTGACAGCTTCCGGGCTGTCCTCCTTTATTGTATCTGCAACGGCTATGATACCGCAAAGCCTGTCATCCGCGGCAAAGAACAGAGGAGTTTTTCCTTCCTTTGAAAATTCGACAGCTTTCGCGCACATATCATCTGACACTTTTACAAATTTGCTGACAAAAGCAAGATTTCCTGCTTTTATCATTTTGCCTGCAAGTATTGCAGTCAGACCATTTCCTACAACAGCGCTAAAATCCGTCACCTCTGCAACAGCGATTTCATCCGTTTTAGCGCGCTCCATAATGGCTTTTGCAAGCGGATGCTCGCTCTTGGCCTCGACTGATGCGGCTATTGCAAGAAGCTTCCTTGACCACAGTGCTTTATCTGTTGATGAGTACGAGTTTAAATCGTCTGCCTTACGATGACACTCACCGGCATGATTGCCGGTTTCCTCAAAAAATGTCTCATCCGGCACGATATCCGTCACCTTCGGCTCACCGCTTGTTATGGTGCCTGTCTTATCAAGAGCCACAATCTGTGTGCGGCCTGTTGCCTCAAGGCTTGCCGCTGTCTTGAAGAGTATACCGCTCTTTGCGCCCTTGCCATTTCCTACCATTATCGCAACAGGAGTTGCCAGTCCAAGTGCACACGGACAGCTTATCACGAGCACCGAAATGCCTCTGGCAAGCGCAAAGCCCACGGTCTCACCGGCTATAAGCCATGCTATTATTGTAATGATTGCAATTGTAATAACCGCCGGCACAAATACTCCCGATACCCTGTCAGCAATTTTTGCAATAGGTGCCTTTGTCGCCGCGGCATCAGACACCATCTGTATAATCTGTGAGAGTGTGGTGTCTTCGCCCACTCTCGTTGCACGGCATTTTATAAAGCCTGACTGGTTCACTGTGGCAGCGCTTACTGCATCTTTCGGCTGCTTATCCACAGGGATGCTCTCTCCTGTGAGTGCCGATTCGTTGACAGCGGTTGTTCCATCTATTATTTCACCGTCCACAGGGATATTTTCCCCCGGTCTGACCACGAAAATATCGCCCTTTTTCACTGCATCCACAGAAATTTCCTGCTCCACGCCATCCCTTACAACGGTTGCTGTCTTTGGGGCAAGCTGCATCAGGCTCTTTAAAGCGTCTGTTGTTTTGCCTTTTGAGTGCGCTTCAAGCATTTTTCCGACAGTAATCAGTGCCAAAATCATGGCTGCGGATTCAAAATAAAACTCATGCATATATGACATGACCGCATCCATATCGCCATTCACCTGCGCAACTGTCATGGCAAAAAGTGCATACACGCTGTATCCAAACGATGCCGCAGAGCCAAGCGCAACAAGCGTATCCATGTTGGGAGCGCCGTGAATCAAGCCCTTAAAGCCACTGATAAAAAACTTCTGATTTATGACCATTACCGCCACTGTAAGCAGAAGTTGCAAAAGCCCCATAGCCACATGGTTTCCATTGAAAAACTCAGGCAACGGCCAGCCCCACATCATATGTCCCATGGAAAAATACATGAGAACAACTAAGAATATGAGCGATGCTATAAGCCTGTTGCGCAGCTTCGGTGTCTCCCTGTCTACAAGCGCATCCTGCGCTGCCTTTAGCTGCTCTAAGCTGTTATTCGCTTTGTCATTTTCTGATTCTGTTGCTGTGCCTTTGGGACTCGCTCCATAGCCCGCCTGCTCTACTGCCTCCACTATCTGCGCATCTGTCGCGCTTCCCTCGACTCCCATCGAGTTGGTCAAAAGGCTGACAGAGCAGCTCGTCACACCATCAACCTTAGAGACCGCCTTTTCCACTCTGGCAGAGCATGCCGCACAGCTCATTCCTGTAACTGTATATTGCTTCATACTGTCTGTATTTCCTTCTTTCTACTATTCGAATCTAACTATTCAGAAGCCTTTTCTAAAATCTCTCAATTCCTGTCACCTTGAAATCCAGTCTTTCGATGGCAAATGTGATTTCCTCATCGCTTAGCTCTCTGGTTGCCTCAACATGTGCCACGCCATGCTTTAAATCCACCTCTGCCGATACTCCGCTCATCTTCTGAAGCGAGCGTGTGACTGAGTTCTTGCAGTTCATGCAGTGCATTCCGTCTATGTGCACATCTGCTCTCGTGACTATCTCGCCTGTAAGCTGTACTGTGGCTTCCTCGTCCTCCTTCATGGCTCCACCGCCACAGCAGGCGCCCTCGCCCTTTGAATGCTTTATTGTCTCCTTTAAGCCCACAATCACCAGAGCGGCAATTATTGCTATTATTAATATTGTGATTATTGTACTCATTTTTATACCCACCTTCTTATAATACTACTTCATAAGCTTCTGCAGTGTGTTCAAAAGCTCATCTATTGTCTCGTCCTTGCCGGCTCTTATGTCATCTGCCACACACGTCTTTATATGATTGGCCAAAAGGACTTTATTGAAGCTGTTGAGCGCGGCATTTGCGGCCGCCACCTGTGTGATGATGTCAGGGCAGTAGCAATCCTCATCCAGCATACGCTTGATTCCACGGATCTGCCCCTCTATACGGCTAAGTCTGTTGATGAGATCCTTATATTCCTTCTCTGACCGCTCTTTTTTGCGGTTGCAGCAAGAGCATTTGGTTTCTTTTTCTGTCATGTGTGCCTCCCTTCTTTCTTCATTCCACATTTGTTGTATATGTCTAATCATACCCCTTATGGGTATCTGTCTTTAAGAGCATTATATACCCCGGTAGGGTATATTGCAAGGGCAGATTTCCTTATTGAGAAATTTTCATGTTATACCATACTTTTATAATAAAAGCATGCAAGCTGTGTCCTGTCCCTCAGCTGCAGCTTTTCAAGTATGACACTGATATAGTTTCGTACGGTTCCCTCACTCAGATACAGCTCATCCGCTATTTCCTTGTTGTTTAGTCCTTCTGCAACCAGCTCTATGATTGAAAGCTCCTTGCCGCTTATATCATAGCTCTTCATTGCGTCAATGAACCGGGCCTGACCGGTGCCTGATGAAGCTTTACCATCAGCTCCGAACAAGTGTGGTATCCTGTCCATTATCTGTGTTCCAAACACTGTCTGTCCGTTGTTTACAGCTCTAAGTGCCGGGGCAATACTCTCAAAGGCCTGTTTTAGTATATAGCCCTTCGCCCCCAGCGAGATTGCTTTTACAATGTATTCATCATCCGAAAATGTGGTCAGAAGAAGTATTTTGGCATCCGGATATTTTGTGAGTATTTTTTCTGCTGCTTCAAGACCTGTCATGCCCTGCATCCTTATATCCATGAGCATCACATCGGGCATATGCTCCTCGTACAGCTTTACCGCCTGCTGCCCGCTGTCTCCAACCGCAGACACCTCTATGTCATCCTGTGCGCTCAGTATTGTATTCAGCGAAAGTGATACGAGATTATCATCATCTATTATTACTATTTTCATGTCCTGTTCCTTTCTTTTTCATGAGCGTCACAAATATCATGAAACCATCGTCTGCCTTTATCCGCATGGTTCCTCCTATCGCTGCAACACGCTCCTTTATATTTTTTATGCCTATTCCATCTCCTGTTTTTCCCGAAAGTCTTCTTTCATCAGCCGATGTGCCGTTGTCCATTATCTCAAGCTGGTAAAAGGCGGGATGCTCTCTGACTATTATCCTGATTTCATCGCCGTTACTGTGCTTAACTGCGTTGTTTACCGCTTCCTTTGCAATTGCAATAAAAGCATACTTGACATCTCTGGGCACATCATCCTCACAGTCGTATTCGAGTGAAAATGCCAATGCACTGTCTGTAGGCTTAAGCTTCGCAAGCGCCTGACGCAAATCGACCGATTCATCGTACAAATCATGAACGCTTTTTCTCATGCTGTCCATTGCCGTATCGAGTGTACTCTTTAGGTCTGCGATAGGCGCTTTAAGCCTTTCATCGGTATTTATCACACCGATTGCTCCCACCTGCAAAATAGAGCGCGTAATCATGTGCCCCACGTTGTCGTGTATCTCCCTTGCGATACGGTTTCTCTCCTTTAGCGTGGCATTGTATATCTGCGCATTCTGCTTCTCGATAAGCTGGTGATTCATCTGCTCCATAAGCATGTCGTGCTCCATGGACGCATCTCTCATGCTGTGCATCTTCATCTGATACCCCAAAAGCAGCTCTGTGAAATACGAAAGCATTACCGCAAAAGCCATGAGAAGTACAACCTCCAGGATATAAAAAATCCCGGGTGCTATATGTTTTATCTTTAAAATACAGTCCACCGATACAGCTATCCCCACTAAGGCTGCAGCCATCCTCGACACCGTGTATTTTTTCTTCCTGAATACCATCGCTGCATACGGCAGCATAAAAAATGATGGTGCAAAAAATACTCCTGACAGAATATAAACCGCCAGAATCAAATCAAAGGCCCGGTCTGCCGTTTTGCTCTTGTTAGCAGGACTCATCTGCGGCACATCCTGCATGTCTATAAATGTACATACGATTATTCCTGTAAGTATGCACGCTATCATGACGTAATCGACCTGAAGGGATGCCACCATAAGCATCACGCATGATAGAACTATTAAAAACTGACTACATATCTTATACATCAAAAGCCTCCATTTCCGTAAAATAAGCTTACAACAAATTCCATCAAACGTCACTATGACAAATGTCATTTTTTACACAACAATGCCTCATCCAAACATAAATACGAATGTGACATTTGACACTTACTTTCCGGCACGCCATATAGTAATCTGTTATTAAGCTAGATATCAGGCTTGCAAACGAAAATACAACATTATGGAGGCAATTCAATGGATACAACCAAAAATGCGATAGAAGTAACAAACCTTGTAAAACGCTACAAGGAGCTTGTGGCACTCGACCATTTCAATCTTACCGTTAAAACCGGCGAGATTTTCGGATTGCTCGGACCAAACGGCTCCGGAAAAACCACCACTATAAACTGCATACTCTCCCTGCTCACATACGACAAGGGCGATATAAAGGTATTCGGGCAGAAAATGTACTCAAACAGCTACGATATCAAACGCGAAATCGGCGTGGTCATGCAGAATGTGGCCGTGTACGACGAGCTGACTGTATATGAAAATATCGACTATTTCTGCGGTCTTTACGTGAGTGACAAAAAGCTCCGCGAAAAATATGTAAAGGAAGCAATGGATTTCGTGGACATAGCGGATTACAGCAAATTTCTGCCAAAGAAGCTCTCAGGCGGACTTTTGAGACGACTAAACATCGCGTGTGGCATAGCACACAAGCCAAAGCTCATCTTCTTTGATGAACCGACCGTGGCTGTCGACCCTCAAAGCAGAAACAAGATTCTTGAGGGCATCAAAAGACTAAACCGTGATGGTGCGACAATCATCTACACCTCACACTACATGGAGGAGGTTGAGCAGCTCTGCGACCGCATACTCATCATGGACAAGGGCAAGGCTCTCGCGCTCGGCACAAAGGATGAGCTAAAGCGCATGATCAAAAATACAGAGACAATAAACGTAGAAATTGCAGACTTGTCAGAAGCACAGCTTGACTCATTAAAGCAGCTGCACAATGCATATCAGGTCAGCTTTGAAAACGGACAGCTTCGGATTTATTTCAGTGGCGGACGCCACAATATAATCCACGTGCTTGATTATCTAGAGCAGAATAATCTGTCCTTCGGTCAGGTGTACACGCAGCTTCCGACTCTTAACGACGTATTCTTAGAGATTACCGGAAAGGAGCTAAGGGATTAATGAATGGACTAAAATTATTTTTTCACAACTCAAAATACACCATGCTAAGCATGCTCCGCCTGAAAGTCACGCTGTTCTGGACACTTGCATTTCCACTGCTGCTCGCCACCTTTATGTATATGGCATTCGGAAATCTGTTTGAAAAGGATGAAATGTTTAAGACAATAAATGTAGCAGTGGTTGAATCTGAAAATGATGACACTCTGATGAGCGTGCTTGAGTCTCTCGATGTAAACCATACTGATTCAGCCAGTAAATCCGACGACAAGGCCGACAGTTCAAATTCATTTTCAGACCTCATAAACATGAAGCTAATGGATAGCTCAGCAGCCAAAAAAGCTCTAAATGACAAAAAAGTGACCGGCATTATTTACACAGAGGATGCTTCACTTGTAGTGGATGAAAACTCATACAATGCCACAATACTTGAATCCATCCTGACACAGTACAAACAGCAAAAGGACGTATTTACAAACATAGCAAAGACAAATCCGGCTGCACTTGAGACTGCAATTGCCGGACTATCCGACACCACATCAGAGTATAAAGAGATTTCTCTTTCATCGGGAAATCAGGATGAATACACCAATTACTTTTACGCTGTATTTGCAATGAGCTGCCTGTTCGCCTCATTTTCAGCTGTGACAGCCACAAACCGTCTGCTTGCAAACACAAGTCCTCTCGGCATGCGAAAAAGCCTTGCAGCTCTAAGCAAAAACATACTGATTTTTTCAGAGTACATCTCACTCTTAATCATCCATTTTGTTGTCGAGCTAATTGCATTGGTCTACATGACACTACTCGGTGTGGACTTCGGAAACAAATATCCGGCAATCATCCTGACACTGTTTTTCGGCTGCATGATTGGACTTTCAATCGGAGTGATAATAGGTGCCATTCCTAAGCTTACAGAGGGCAGCAAAATCGGTATCTCTGTCGGAATCGGCATGGTGCTTTCCGTGCTTGCGGATTTATGCGCCAACGGGATAAAGGATATGATTGAGCACAAGTTTCCGATTGCTAACCGCCTCAACCCTGCCTGTCTCATATCCGACTGCTTTTACTCGCTCAACGTATATGACAGCTACGACAGATTTTTCAGAAATATATCAATAATGGCAGTTGAATCAGTGATTCTTTTAATCATTGCCTTTGCACTGCTTCGGAGGGAAAAATATGCAAGTATTTAAATCATATTTCAAAATACTCAACAGACATATGGGCCAGATGATTATGTACCTGTCCATATTCATAGGTATCATGGTCGTTCTCACTGCGACACGCACAAACAAGGCTGAAGGTGATTATGAGGCTGTCAAGCCCAAATTTGCGGTATTTGACTACGACAAATCATCAGAAAGCAAAGCTCTGACAGAGTATCTTAAAAAGACATGCATCAAAAAAAATATTAAAAATGACAAAAACGAAACTATGCAGGATGAGCTTTTTGCCAGAAATGTAAACTGTATTCTCATCATAAAAGAAGGCTTTAGTCTCGATGTCGTGACCATACCCGGTACACAGGCAGCGACCACCTTTGAGTCTGCCATAAACAGCTTTACGAAAACGTACAATACCTACATCGCTTCCGGCTACTCTGAAGCTGATGCTCTAGCCGCAGTAAACACCTCGCTAAGTCAAAAGGCTTCTGTCTCGCTGCTCAGCGGCAAAAGTGTCGCCTCGCACTCAGGGATATACTACTGCTTCAGTTATCTGGGATGGGTGCTTCTTGTCATGATGATTTCAGGTATAGCTCCTGTCCTTCAGGTTTTCTCCAAAAAAGAAATCAAGGAGAGAATATCCTGCTCATCCTATAAATTTGCAAACTACAACCGCGAGCTGCTTTTGGGTGTGATTTTAACCGGACTTGTGGTATGCGCTGTAATTTTTGTCTCAGCTACAATCATGTTTAAAGGCAGCACATTTTCGTTTTCAGGCTTCCTGTTCACACTCAACATGCTCTGCTACATGCTCGTTTCACTGGCATTTGCCTTTTTCATCAGTAAAATCACCTCAAACAGTGAGATACTGAACATGTTTGCTAACACAATGTCACTCGGCATGGCATTCCTTTGCGGTATATTTGTGCCGGAGGAATTTCTAAGTGATGGCATCATAAAAGCCGCCCACTTCCTGCCTGCCTACTGGTACAACCAGGCTGTAAAAAATATTGACTTTCATCCGGTCAATGAGCTTGACTTTATTTTCATGTGCATGGGAATACAGCTGCTGTTTGCCGCCGCAATAATTGTCGTTGCCCTTCGCATCACAAAAGCACCTGACGGCATCAAAAAGCATGCAGTAGCTGCAGCTGCTCATAAATAGCTCTGCCTCATATGAATATATACAACGAAAAAGCCGGTACATCATGCTTCCATGAATGTACCGGCTTTAAATACTTAGCAGTCCGTACGGGAATCGAACCCGTGTTTCCGCCGTGAGAGGGCGGCGTCTTAACCGCTTGACCAACGAACCGTGTATTATAATATCATGGTCAAACGAATAATGCAAGTACTTTTTTAAATTTTTTTAAAAATTTTTTCCGATCTCTTTGCCTTGAACATTATCCCTTTAAATGCTTCTGGCTTTAATTCCATTTTCGTCCCTATGTATGCTCTGTGATAATCTATTATATTCCGGCTCCTTATCTCAAAGCACGCGTTCTTATCCTCATATTTTATTTATACGTTTTCCTCTTGAATAAGATTATACACCTCTTTGGTCACACAACGGTCACACAGAGCCCTTTTCCACAGATTTTGTAAAAAGTATACATTAAAAATGCCGAAAGCTGTATAGTTTTAGATAATTTTCGGGATTTGTGCATTTTTTATTCGTTATAATCAACTATTATTTATTATATTTTTTGTATATCTTTTCAAACGCAGGCATGGAGCGCTTTATCATTTCCCTATCCACACAGTATGATATTCTCACCCAGCCCGGACAGCCGAAGCCGTCTGCTGCTACTATGAGCACATCCTCCTCCTTTGCCTTCTCGCAGAATGCATTGCTGTCATCCTCGAGTGCCTTTACAAACATATAAAAGGCTCCGTCCGGCTTGAAGCAGTGATAGCCTATCCTTGTGAGTCCCTCGTACAGAAGGTCTCTGTTTTCTTTGTAGGCATTGATATCACCGGTTGCCCCCTGGCATTTTACTATCATCTTCTGGAACAGGCTTGGTGCACACACGTAGCCGAGGGCTCTTCCCGCACCACAGACAGCGGCATACAGCTCAGCCTTATCGTACACCTCATCAGGCACTAGGACGTATCCTATTCTCTCTCCCGGCAGCGAAAGTGACTTGCTGTATGAGTAGCATACCAGTGTGTTGTCGTAATATTTGGTCACAAACGGTACCTTGATTCCGTCGTAGACTATCTCTCTGTACGGCTCATCTGCGATAATGAATATCGGTTTTCCTATCTCCTTAGACTTTTTCTCAAGGAGGTCTGAGAGCTTTTTGATGGTCTCCTCAGAATAGACTGTGCCGGATGGGTTGTTTGGTGAATTGATTATGACACCTCTGGTGTGCGCATTGATTCTCTCCTCAAGAGCCTCAAAATCTATCTGAAAATGCTCTGTGTCTGCAGGCACCTCTACAAGCCTTGCTCCTGCTGCATTCACAAATACCTTGTACTCCGGGAAATATGGCGCTATGGTAATAAACTCATCATATGTATCACTTGTCAACGCACGAAAGCAGATTGACAGCGATGCAGCTGCTCCCATTGTCATGTAAAGGTTGTCCGCATTAAAATGTGTGCCGTGTGTGTTGTTCAAAAATTCAGCTATTGCCGCTCTCGTTTCCACGTCTCCCTGTGCTGAGGTGTAGCCGTGCAGCGCAACAGAATCATAATCTGTCACAAGCTCCTTTATTGTGTCGTTTACTATCTGCGGAGCCGGTATGCTCGGGTTTCCTATTGAGAAATCATATACATTTTCCTTACCTACAATTGCTGCTCTTTTTTTACCATACTCAAAAAGCTCCCTGATTGCTGAGCGCACGCTTCCGAGCTGGTACATGCTTTCGTTTACTACCATTTTCTTGTCTCCTTATCTCTGCTTATGACATACAAATGTCTTTATAACCATCTCTTTATACACATATTGTTACCATTCGTGACCGTTTATCCTGATATGAATGCCTCCATCCCGGCACGCTTCGTCATCTCAATATGCTCCTTAAGCTCGCGGGCTGACATTCGCAGTGCCCCCAGGCTCATGACCGTCTGCTGCTCCAGTCCGTCCGAGGTTGCCACTGTTACCTTGTACCTGTCACGTATGCCAAACACAGTCTTTTCGATAAATGCATCGGCTGTCTCGTCCTGCTTTGTATACACAACCTCTATGTTGTGGAAGGTCTCTCTCTTTCCGGCATTGCCCTTCACCTTGTACGCATCAAACACCAGCAGCAGATTACAGCCCTTATAGCCCTGGTAATCCGATAAAACATCCTTCAGCGCATCTCTCGCCGAATCAATGTTTATGCGTGAAAGCTCCTTTAAATCCTCCCATGCAAATATTATATTATATCCGTCAACTATCAGGTACTCTTCCCCCGGGGATTTCTTCGGATAAATCGGATTGCCGTGCTTATCATGCTTTACGGTGCGCGGTTTACCACTTAGACCTTCATACTCATTTTTCTTTTTGCCTGACCATTTGCGCCTCTGATCCTCTGCGATATCGTTTTTGCCCATGCCAAACTCCCTGGCATAAACATCTGCAAGCTGCGCATCAAGCTCCACTGATGACATACCTGAAACAGCTTTCTCAAAGCTCGTCCTGCGGCGGTTTCCGGCAAGCGCCTGCGCATCCTCCGCTGAAAATGCATTCTGCGTGCGGACACTCGCTGCAAGTGCCTCCTCAGACTCATCTCCGTGATAGACATACGGCAGGTGCATATGCTCCGGGACCTCATCCCACGGCACCACGTAGCCTGAGCCGTGCGCACAAAATACCGAGCCTGTCGGATTGCGGAAATCCTCCTCGCTGTCATAGTGCATCTGCGCAATCACCTCCGCAGGATTGTGACACTCATCATACCCCCACAGCTCCAGTGTCAGGTGCCCGAGCCCCTTTGTATACGCATGCACCAGACTCACATAATCCTGCATTGTCGCAACCGGTGCCTTTCCTGTAATTGTTGCCATCTCCCTCGCAGCGGTTGTGGCAAACTGCGGGCTCTCGGCTCTTGCAAATCTCTGCTCCAGATCTGTCATTGCACGGCCGACATACTCCATCGGCACCTGTAGGATAAAGCTGTAGTATGGCTCAAGCAGCACGCTCTCTGTGGATTTAAGCCCCTGGCGGATTGCTCTGTATGTAGCCTGGCGGAAATCGCCTCCCTCCGTGTGCTTTACATGTGCTCTTCCTGTAAGAATAGTGACCTTCACATCGGTAAGCGCTGAGCCTGTGAGCACACCCCTGTGCTCCTTTTCCTCAACGTGTGTGGCTATGAGGCGCTGCCAGTTTTTGTCGAGCACATCCTCACTGCAGGTGGATGTGACTGTGATTCCGCTGCCACGCTCCGCCGGCGACAAAAGCAGATGCACCTCTGCATAGTGGCGCAACGGCTCAAAGTGTCCTACTCCCTCAACAGCCCTTGCTATCGTTTCCTTATATACAATGCTGCCCGGTCCGAACGTGACAACAACACCAAACCTATCCTTTATGAGACGCACAAGCACCTCCATCTGCACCTGTCCCATGAGCTGCACATGGATTTCCTTAAACTCCTCCACCCACACTATGTAAAGCTGTGGGTCTTCCTCCTCAAGCTGCTTTAACTTTTCCATAAATGCCGCCGGATTTACATCATCCGGCAGAATCATCTTATAGTTTAGTACCGGTTCAAGGATTGGCATATTGGACTGCTGCTCAAACCCGAGCCCCTGCCCCGGAAATGTCGAGCTAAGACCTGTGACAGCAACTATCTCACCCGCCTCTGCCACATCAGCTATCTCATATTTTTCGCCGGAATACTTTCTTATCTGATCGATTTTCTCAATCAGAAGGCCTTTCGCCTCGTCACCGCCATTCTCTTTGTACTCTATTTTGTCCCTGACCCTAAGACAGCCTCCGGTAACCTTTAAAAATGTCAGCCTGCTGCCTCTGTCATCCCTGCCTATCTTGTATACGCGGGCAGAAAAATCGTCAGGGTAATTTCTTTCACACATAAACCGCGAAAGTCCCTGAATCAGCGTATCCACTCTGTCAAGCTTAAGTGCCGAGCCGTAAAAGCAGGGGAACACCTCCCTTTGAGCCACCGCCTGCGCAATATGCGCATCTGTAAGCTCTCCCGATTCCATAAATTCATCTAAAAGAGGCTCGCTGCACATGGCAAGCTCCTCAAATAAATCCTGTGAAGAAAAATCCACACAGCCATCGCTCAGCTCGCTCTTTAGCTCTGCCTGCACTTTCTCCGCATCCGTGCCCTGCATATCCATCTTGTTTACAAAAATAAATGTCGGCACGTTATAGTGCTTTAAAAGTCTCCACAGTGTGCGCGTGTGCCCCTGCACTCCATCAGTTGCGCTGATTACAAGTATTGCATAGTCGAGGACCTGAAGGGTACGCTCCATCTCTGCCGAAAAATCCACATGCCCCGGTGTATCAAGCATGACTACATGCCATGTACGAGCTGTATCTGCCGTACGTGCTGCATCTGCTGTATCTGCCGCATTTGTGCCACGCGAAATATCAAGCCTTGCCTGCTTTGAAAAAATGGTTATTCCACGCTCTCGCTCCTGCGCATCGTTGTCCAGATACGCGTCCTGATGATCCACTCTCCCGAGTGAGCGAATCTGCCCGGTGCTGTAAAGCATGGCCTCAGACAGGGTTGTCTTTCCCGCATCTACATGTGCGAGAATGCCTATTGTAATGTGATTGTTTGTCATTTTCTGCTCCATTTATGCCTCAATTCAAGAACAGAGACACCTGTGGATGTCTCTGTGTCAGCCTTTATATCATAATCCGTTGATTTCCTAAATTATAGCATTTTGTGGTTGGTCTGTCATCTTTTTTCTTGATTGACAGCGGGACATAAAAGGCGCCGCTCAATTGACAAATATTTATTCCATACATATAATGTGATTACGAAAATTTTTGAATGGTATGAAAATAATGCGAGGATAATATGAACAAAAAAGAAGTATTGGAACTAAAACGAAGATTAAAAAAAGACCAGGCAACCTTCAGTCGTCTGGTCGGCTGCTACGTGGACTGCAACCATGAAAAGGTCTGCAAATTCGGTGGCAAATTTCTCACTCTGGAGGAGGATGAATACTACAAATATCTGGAGATTTCAAACAAGGTGCTTTCCGGCACTCTAGGAAACAACCTGCTCAATCTGCAGTTTCCGCTTGAGGAGGAAGAGGTCGGAGGCCGCCAGCAGATTCTCATGGCGCTTCGCGACAGCGAGCTTAATGATGAGACTCTGCTCGATACATACTATGACCTGGTCATCGACACCTACGATGAGGCCGGGAACTACTTGATTCTTTTGTATCTCGACAGCTACGATGTCATGACACGTACAAAGGACAACATCAACGTGGATGAGTCCGAGGAGGTGTACAAATACATGCTCTGCGCCATCTGCCCTGTCACACTTTCAAAGCCGGGCCTTGGCTATCTGGAAAAGGAGCAGCGTATCGGAGCCCGCATAAGGGACTGGGTAGTCGGCGCTCCTGAGACAGGCTTTTTATTCCCTGCCTTCAACGATAGAAGCACTGACATACACTCCACTCTTTTCTATACGAAAAATACCAAGGAGCCTCACTCTGAGTTTATGACAAACGGCCTCGGCTGCGGTGTGGAGCGCACAGCTACTGAGCAGAAGATGGCTTTTCATTCAATTGTCAGAAATGTGCTCGGTGCCGAGGACGAGAGCACGGATGACAAGCTGCTTGATATCCAGCAGAATCTGTCCGAGATGGCCGATGACTACGCTGAGACTCACGATGATGACGACGATCCGTTCATTCTCGACAGCGAGGCTATGAACAAGGTGCTTAGTGACTGCCATGTCTCTGAGGAAAAGATTTCTCGCATTGAAAAATCCGTCAATGAGGCCTTCGGTGACAAGCCGCCTATCGCAGCCAATGTCATTGATTCAAAGGCTCTTGCAGCTAATGAAATCCGCGTGGAAAAGCTTGCTCTTGAGAGCCAGGTCGGCGATTTAACTCTCGAGCTCAATGAGAAAAATGCGCAGCTTGAGGAGAAGGATTCTGTTATCCAGGAGAAAAATAATCAGATTGAGGAGCGCACCTCACAGCTTCTTGAGAAGCAGGAAGAGATCGATAATTACACTTCTCAAATTAAGACCTATGATGTGGTGCTTCATGTAAAGCCGGAGAAGGCTTCACAGATTCATGCGCAGGTCATCAATGGGGAGAAGTGTCTCGTCATTCCTATGAGGGAGAATGAGAATGCGACCATAAATGGGGTGAATACAAATCTGTAGGGACGCATCATAGGATATCGCTTATGGGGCTTCGTTTATGGGGCTTCGCATATTCAGGCTGTGAGGACCGGCCTAGCATGCAGTATATTCCTCAGAAAAATATAAAATCAGCCACGGCATCATTTGCGGATAGTTTATTGATAGTTTGCTATGAATTATCGCATCCACATTTTATGGAACGCCGTGGCAGTTTATATTTTTCTTCGGAACACACCGCATACTCTCCGGTAAATTTAGGGTACTTATGCGAAGCAATCAACGATGAGTTTATAAGTTGCTTATCTTATTATTATATAAAAGGGCGTGTGAAAAAACTTCGTTTTTCACACGCCCTTCATAATGTTATCACCTATGAAATAATATCCTTTTATAAAGGCACTCTCGTAATACTTACCGGTTTACCAGCTCAGCACCTCATGGCCATCCTCTGTGACAAGTACCATGATTTCCCACTGGGCTGATGGAAGTCCGTCGTCGGTGTATACTTCCCAGTTGTTCTTGTCATCTACGTAGATATCGGCCTTGCCCATGTTGACCATTGGCTCGATGGTAAATATCATGCCGGGTGCCATGACCATGTCGGTGCCGCGCTTGGTGTTGTAGCCTACCCACGGATCCTCGTGAAATTCAAGTCCCACTCCGTGTCCACCGATTTCACGCACTACCGTGTAACCGTTTGCAAATGCATGGTCGTGCACCGCCTGTCCCATATCTCCGAGGAAGCCCCACGGCTTTACCTCTTTGAGTCCAAGCTCCACACACTCCTTTGTGACTTCAACGAGCTTTTTCTTTTCAGGGCTTACATTTCCGATACAGTACATTCTTGATGAATCCGAAAAATATCCGTTTAAAATTGTAGAACAGTCTACATTTATAATGTCACCATCCTTTAAGATGACGTCCTTTGAAGGAAATCCGTGACAAACCTGCTCATTTACTGATGTACATACGCTGTAAGGATAACCCTCATAGTTGAGCGGTGCAGGGATGCCGCCCATGCTGGTGGTCATATCATAGACTATTTTATCAATCTCTGCTGTGTTCATACCCTCGTGGATATGCTCTCCTATGTAGTCGAGCACTGCGACATTTATCTTGGCGCTCTCCTTGATTCCCGCTATCTGGTCAGGCGTCTTGATGATTGAATGGCTCGGTATCTTATGATGTGCCTCAGCAAGCTTTTCAAGCTTCATATCAAATGCCGCATGACAGGTCTTATATTTCTTTCCGCTGCCACACCAGCAAGGGTCATTTCTTCCAATTTTTGTTGACATAAAATCTTCTTTCTAGTGATCAAGAGTAACGTTTCCCATATCGACTCTTTTCCACACTTTTTCTTTTATTTTATAGTTATTTTTCTCCAGCAGCTTCTTATATCTGCCTCCCGAGAAATCATAATCCGTTATATCGGCATTGTCAAGCACTGCATATATATGCCTACACGCCGGCCATGACAGCCAGCACTGCAAGTATAATTGTTGTGATGTGTTTTCTTATTTTGCGCAAAGCTTTGCAACCACCTGATTTATGACCTTTCCGTCAGCCTTGCCCTTGAAATGCGGCATGACTGCCTTCATTATCTGCCCTTTGTTTCCTGTTGCGATTACATCCGAAAACTGCTCTGTGAGCTCCTTTTCTACCTCTTCTGCCGACATCATTGCAGGAGCGTACTCCTCAAAGATTGCATATCTGGTATTGTACTCATCAAGCAGATCTGTTCTTGTGGCAGGGCATGTGTCAATCTGCTCCTTCACAGACTTCATTTCCTTAAGAATGACCTTGTTGACAAGCTCCTCCGGTATATTGTCTCTGCAGCCCTCATCTATTGCCGCCTTTTTGGCTGCCGATACAAGTGAGGATATAGCATCCTTTCTTACCTTGTCTCTTGCTTTCATTGCTGCAATCATGTCTTTTTGTAATTGTTCCATCTGCATGGCTTGTTCCTCCTGCTTTTCTTACTTTATTTACAGGCTTGCTAGTTCGTTTTGTGCGAATTGGTGCCGTCTATCTCTATAATACACCTTATGGGTGGAAATTGCTATTATTTATTACAATGAGTTTGTTGCCGGTTACTAACATTGGGTCGTGGCATGTCCGCGTCTTACGCCCTTACTTTATTGGTAACCATTCAGCTCTTTGTGGTAAAAATAAAAAGAGCCGGTAAGTATAATAAATATACTTATCGGCTCCTAACCATCCTATACAAGACGTCGTATAGCAAGTATTGTATGACACTGTACGCTTCTGTTTGCTGTGATTCCTGCCTTTGTGGACTGTGCCTCCACTATAACACCACCACCTGCATATATAGCTACATGTCCCGGATATACCACTACGTCTCCCGGCTGTATATTATCGAAGGATACGGCCTGTCCCACAGACTTAAATGCCTGTGAATATCTCGGTGTGCTGATACCAAAATGTGCATATACCTCATGTACAAAGCCTGAACAGTCTACACCGTTTGTAAGACTGTTTCCAGCCCATACATATGGATTGCCCACAAACTGCATAGCGTATGATACCACAGAGCTTCCTGAAACTCCTGTTGAAGCACTCGGGTTCTTTCCACCGCCTGATGCATAGTCACTGGCAATGCTTCCGCCCTTGCCGGCTCCACCACCATCATAGCTTGGACTGCTTGATGAGCTGTTCGCTCTGGCAGCGGCTGCCGCTGCTTCCTGCTCCTGAATGATTTTGCCCTGTGCCGTAATGATATTCTGATAATTCTCTGCCTGCTGCTGTGCCTGAGCTATCTGGCTTGCATACTGCTCCTTCTGGTTTTCAAGAGCTACTATAGCCGCCTCGACATCTGCCTGCTGCTTCTCATAGTCATCCTGCATGGCTGTGAGCTCATTCATGTCGTTGTCAAGCTTAGTACCAATCTCCTTCACCTGCTCAACTGCTGCCTGATAAGAATCCATAAGAGCACGATCCGAATCATATACATCTGACACGTACTCTATACGATTGAGCATATCTGTGATACCATTTGACTCAATAATTGCTGTCCAGATATTGTCTTCAGCGCTGTTTTCATACATGAACTGTATACGCTTCTTCATGGCGTCATACTGCTCCTGCTGCTTTTCCTGGGCTGCTGCAAGATCCTTCTGATTCTGCTCTATCTCTGCCTGTTTGCTTGTGATATCTGTCTGAAGCTTCTTTTGTGCTGCAAGAATCTCATCAAGCTTTGCGGATTTATTCTTTATATCATCAGCAGTAATCTGCTGCTGATCCTTTAAACCATTAATCTCATTCTTCTTATCCTTGAGATCCTGCTCAGCCTGTGACTTCTTCTTCTCTGCATCCTTCTGCTTCTTTGTCTTTGCATATACCTTCTCAAGTCCACTGTTTATGTATCCGCTAAATGTAATGCCCTCTACTGCCGGTCCTGTAAAAACGAGTGCCGATGTTAACACAGTACATATAGCACGTGTCCATTTCCGATTCATTTTGTTCCTCCTGTAATACGACGGTCAGATTGACCTTTCCTTCCACAATTTATGTTCAATATACATTCTGATATATTATTGCACAAAATGAATCTTTTTTCCACATCTTTTTGTAAATTTACAGAATTTTCCACATTTTATATAATGATATGATTAAAAGATCAAAAGTTATTTTGCCCCTCATTTATGATTCACATGCGCGCTATTATAAGTCTATCATCAGTTTTGACGCTATCTGAGGTCAGAGCGTTTATTTCCATTATGTTTTCAACAGTGGTGCGGTATCTTTTTGCAATGTCCCACATTTTATCATCCTTCTGCACTATATAGCCAACCAGAGCTGCTTCCTCTTCAGTATCAGACGATGTTTTTTCCTGCTCCACCGATGTTATGACTGACACTTCATCCTGCTGCAGGGCAATAGCATTTATGCTGACAACACCCTTAATTTCATATTCGCTGTTGTCGAGTAGATTGACCTGCACCTGGTCTACCTGCACATTTACCTCGCAGCAGGTGTTGGCATCCATGCCGGGTATCTCAACATACTGTTCAAACGGCACAGAGTCTGTATGCATCTCTATCGGACAGCCATCATCCTCCACAATATTCACACAGTTCACCTGCAATACACCTGACACAATAATTCCTGTGTCTGCATTTTTTATCTGTGCAATAGCGGCCTGCGTCTTTGTACCGCATATTCTTAAAATTCTCTTTTTGCTGTTTTCTCTGTACAACTGCTCCAAAATACGGCATTTTGTGTCATTTTTCATAAGAAGGCTGCATACCTTCATATTTTCAAACACAGGTTTTACCGGACATGATACGCTGTACATGTCATTGAGCACCTCTACTGTTTCCTCACTCCAGACCTTTCCATCCACCGCAAGTGCTGCCTCAATCGAAAGCTGCCTGAGCTCTCCGTCGTAATCATTTTCCGCCTCAACCTGATGCATGGCAGGCTGTGTGCGAAGCCAGGCAATATTTCCGGCATTATCACCCTCGCAGCGTATTTCATTTGAAAAACCCTCCTGCACCTCAAAGCAGCAAATTTCCTGTTCTTCGCTCAGATACACTATACACGCATGACACTCGCCTGTCAGTGTGATATGGTCACGCTCGTATGTATACTCCAGATTTCTCATATCAACAAGACTTGATATGAGCTTGCATATATTCGGCTTAGTCTTTGGCAAGGTGACGACATTTTTAATTCTGACAATATCCCTTACAGCACTATCAAGCTTAAGCACCTTCATCTGCCCCATAAGCTGCTCCACGTCCTTGTCATCAATCCTTTGTGCAACTTCAAGATTTTCTTCCCTCTCTCCATAAAGCTCCACGCTTATAATGCCTCTGACCGAGAGCTTTCGCGAATTGATAACCCCAACCGTAAGCTCATCAAGCCCGGTATACACACGAACCGTATCCTTCTCGCAGACTCCTTGAAGCACAAGCTTCTCCTGAAACGGTATTGCATCCTTTATATGCTCCACTCTGTTTCCGCCGATATTTTCCTCCGGCTCATCGCCTTCAAAAACTTCCTCTCTCGTATACAGCACTTCAAATTCAATGCTTCCACTCAGCCAGATATTCTCGCCTGACGCTTTTATCTCGTCAAGCTTTACCTGCCCGTTCTGGCAAACCACTTTGGAAACATCAGGCTTGTTGTCCTTTATGACATAATCCCTGTCGAAGCCAACCTGTGACATATCCTTTACCTTTTCTATGCATTGTCTGATTTTTTGTGTAATTAACTCCATAAAAATACCCCACTTCAAATATGTATATAAAATACATATTCAAGATGGAGTAACTTTATGCAGATGCAAATATTTAAATTCATGATCATTATAATAAAGATGTAACATCTTTACTTCATGATACTAGCAAAGCTGCATCCTTATATCTTTTGTAATCACATCAGTGTAGGAGAAAGATAAGAGCTGTGGCGGATTCTGCTCAAACTCATCATCTATCAGAACCGTAAACACACTTGGGTATGCCTGCTGAATAACACCCTCCTGGATGTCAACCTTGTTGCGGCCGAGATCCTGCTGGATTTTTACCCTGTTGCCACACTGCTGGTGGATCGATGCTCTGACTTTTCTGATTTCTGTCTGTTCCATTTTAAGCCTCCTTATTGTGGGTATGCCCACTGGCACATAACTATAGTCCTCATGGTAACCAGTATTGTAACGACGATGTCATATATATGAAATCAATCTCTGTATAAATATAAAACAGGTCAAATTAATCAACAATTATATCAATCAATATATTTGAATATATAAATATGTCACCACAATATCTAGTAACTTTACTATAGCAAAGTATCGCAGTGATAGCAATAGGGCATTAGTACTGATTGTCAGTTTTTTCGCAACTTTTAATACAATTTACGAAATTTTTACTCAAACACAACAGGCATTTCACTCAATTCCGTCTTTATTACTATATACGGATAACTCGCCTGATTGCTGACCTTCTCGCCCTTATCCGGGGCTATCAGACGCGTATCAAAATACATTGCCTTATCCTTAACATAAAACTGGTTAACCGTAATACTGTAGCCACCTGTCTCCTTTGTGCCAAAGCCTTCCGCTATGTATAAATATTCATTATCCTTGTACGTCAGCTTCATCGCCTTTGCCTTGTTTTCATTTATCTGCTTTTTAAACTCCTCCGGGATTTCATCCCCGCAAATCACCGTATACTCAACCATCCTGTCACTCTCCGTGCCTGAAATATTTGCGCGGCAGCCCGAAATTACTGTCGTTTCCAATATCACAAGCACACCTGCAGCCATCACCAGAAATTTTCTCAATTTTTCTGACATTTTTTCCTCTCTTTCTTATCATATCGCTTATGATATGATATAATATCAAATATTGAACTACATTATATCTATTCTCAATAATTCTGAATAGTTTCATTACAATTTATATTATGAAAAAGAGAGGTCAAATATGCGTTCAGTTTTAATCGTAATATTCGTATTTTTCTATCTGCTGCTGGGTCTTCCGGTGCTCGGAGCCATGTGGATAATACACAAATTTGCCCCGGCATGGGCCGATATGGCACAGCTTCGCCTTGTACAGTGGGCTTTCCGTGTCATCATATTCCTAAGCGGAGCAGACATTGAATTTATAGGGGAGGAAAATGTGCCAAAGGACGAGGCTGTACTATATATAGGAAATCACCGTAGTTTCTTTGACATCATAATCACCTACTCCAGATGTCCACGCCTGACCGGCTACATCTCAAAGCAGAGTATCACAAAAATACCGGTGCTGGGCCTCTGGATGAAGCGCCTGCACTGCCTGTTTTTGGACCGCGATGACATCAAGCAGGGACTAAAGGTTGTGCTTGCAGCCATAGATCAGGTCAAATCCGGCATCAGTATATGTGTATTTCCTGAGGGCACACGCTGCAAAAACAAAGATGACCTGACAGAGGTACAGTCTTTCAAAGAAGGTACTTTCAAGATTGCCACAAAGAGCAAATGTAAGATAGTGCCAATGGCAATCATGGGAACAAATGAAATATTCGAGGATCACCTTCCATGGGTCAAAAAGAAGCATGTGGTTATCCGATACGGCACTCCTATTGATCCGGCAGCACTCAGTAAAGAGGAACAAAAGCATCTCGGAGCTCATTGCAGAGAAGTGATTGTAGATATGCTTCATGAAATGATATAGCTGAAAAAACCGCCCAGTCGGGCGGTTTTTCATATTTCTTCTTCAAATTCCTTTAAACTATTAAATTTTTATTCTCATCAACTATTTTTTACTTCAGAACAAGCACCGAATATGCCGGCAGCTTTGCCGCTCCATCCTTATACGATGGTGCTTTCTTTGTAGTCTGAAGCATTGCAACAGCATCATTTACTCCAAGCGATGACACATCCACACTTGCTTCATCCTTTGATGGATTAAATATAAGCACCGCTTTCTCACCATTGTACTCTCTTGTAAATATACACACATTATCATTTGACAGATCTTTTTCAAAGGTATTTGTACCTCGTGCTATCTCCGGGAAAGCATTTCTTATTGATATTGTCTGCTTCACAAAGTTGTAAATAGAGTATGGATCCTCCATCTGCTTATCAAGGGTATCGTATGTCTGCTCGGTTTCTTCTGCATTCTGAGGTCCCACACACATTCCCTTAGCTTTTGAATCCCCGCTCCATCTCATGGCAAGACGCTTCGTCTCATCATTGGCTGCGCCTCTCATGCCGATTTCCTCTCCATAATACAAAAAAGCATTTCCGGGCATAAGAAGATTCATGGCCTGCGCCATCTTGGTTTTCTCCTCGGCATTATCTCCGTTGTAGTATCCTGCGCTGCGTCCCATATCATGATTTGTATAAAAAGGTGCATCAATGTATGAGTCTGTATACTTCTTTATCTCATTTTCCACATCAACCAGAGCATTGCCGTATGTGCTGGCACCATGATTGGCTGTACCGTTTAACACCTTTCCAATATATCCATCCTGCTGTGAAAAATCAAAGTTGAACATACTGTCAATTCCACTCTTATAGTACTTCGCATACTCTCTGTATGTAGTCCAGCCCTCACCAACCATATAAGCATCGGCCTTTTTACTCTTCACATTGTTTACAAGCCATGTGAGGTCATCTATAGTCTCAGTCTGGTTATTATTATTGTAATAAAGCACAGCATCCAGTCTGAAGCCATCCACGCCGCGGTCAAGCCAGAAGGATGTAATCTTGTCAATCTCCCCTCTTACAGCTTCGCTCTGCAGATTAAGGTCAGGCATGCTGTCTACAAACTGTGACTCGTAATACCAATTCGTGCCCGGCAGCTGGTTGTAGCCTCCGGCATTGGTTTTGCTAAAATTATAGTAATCAACATAAGGACATTCCGAAGAATCCGGCTCTGTCCCATCAGGAAGCGACTTGATATAATCAGCAGCCGCCTTAAACCACGGATGCTCGTTAGATGTGTGATTTATTACAAAGTCAATAATCACATTGATGTTTCGTTTGTGACACTCCGTAATAAGCGCATCAAAATCATCCAGAGTACCATACTGCTTGTCAATATTCATATAATCCGTAATATCATACTTGTGGTATGAAGGAGAAGGCATAATAGGCATCATCCAGATTTCATTGCAGCCAAGTCCCTCGATATAGTCAAGCTTCTCTGTAAGTCCCTTTAAATCCCCAATGCCGTCACCGTCACTGTCAAAAAAGCTGTATACGAACACCTCATAGCATGTCCTGTAATTGTCCTGAATCACATTAGGATCATTTTTCGCATTCATCTGCTCCATAACAGAAGGCTTGTACTCCTTCTTTGCTGCCGTCTCGGTATTCTTTCCACCCGCAGCGCATCCCGCAAGCATCGACACCGCCATAGCTGCCGTCAATGCCACAGCAGTCAACCTGCCCGCCAATCTATTCACAGCCCTGCCGACCATATTGCGGCCGCCTATTTTATTATTAATCATACGCACTCCTTTTCTTATTTTTTAAACTAAATTCTGAACAAACTTGTATCTACAAAATCACTACACACATTCTCACACCTTTCACAAGGTAGCAACAAACTTAGCACACAGTACCCTCCGGCCGGAGGGTACACAGTGTGTTCCGAAAAAAAATATGAACTGCCACGGGGTGCCATGCCCCCACAAACAAGCCACACACCTCATATCTCCAAATCCAAGCAGCGAAGAAAGCCCGTGGCTGACTTCATATTTTTCTGAGGAATATACTGTGTGCCACACCGGCACCACACAACCTGAAAGTGCTAAGTTTGCCACACACCCCCAAAGTTTGCCACAACCCAATATAAACCAAAAGCCGCCGCACAAAAGTGCAGCGGCCCAAATAAAACCAAATTAGCCTTTGACAGCTCCTGTAAGTCCATCCACGTAGAATCTCTGCATGATGACGAAAAGTATTGAGATAGGTATTGATACAACAACTGCAGCAGCAGCCCATCTTGTGAACCATCCGTTTATAAACTCTTTCTCAAGCATGTTGTAAAGGAGAAGAGATACTGTCCAATACTTGTCGTTTGGACCAACGATAACCTTTACAAATACGAAATCGAGCCATGGAGCAAGGAATGCTGTAAGCACTGTATATACTACGATTGGCTTACTGAGTGGCAGGATTACCTTGTGAAATACCTGAAACTGTGTACATCCGTCAAGGATGGCAGCCTCTGTAAGAGACTTAGGCACAGTATCAAAGAATCCCTTTGCGATATAGAAGCCTACTCCCGATCCTGCTGAGTATATGAGGATCAGTGAAAGACGAAGTACGCTACCCTCTGTAAGTCCGATAGCCTTTAAGATAAAGTATACGGCAACCATTGACATGAAAGCCGGGAACAATCCAAGAATCATAGCCAGATTCATGAAAGGCTTACGCATCTTAAATCTCAGTCGTGACATACAATACGCAACAGAAAGTACAAATACTGTTGAAATGATGCATGAGAACACTGATATAAACAGTGTATTAAAAAATGCTCTCGGGAAGTTCAACAGTGTAGTCTCTGTGAACAGCCTTGTATAGTTGCTAAATGTAAGGCCATGTGGGAAGAAGTACTTTGTATAAGCACCACTCTCAGCTCTAAAGCTTGTCATAATAATCCAGAAAATCGGGAACAGCCATACTACAGCAAGTATTCCAAGAATGATATGAACAAGGGAATTCTTTGCTACTTTCTTAGCACGTCCGGCAGACATAGGTCTTTTTGCTTTTGCTACACTACTCATTACATGAATCCCTCCTCATCCTTGTATGATTTTGTATTTCTGTATGTAACAAGCGCTACGATAGAAAGTACAATGAATGTGAGGATACCGATAACGGCACCGATATTGTACTCCTGATTATCAATAGTCAGCTTGTACAACCACGTAACCAGAAGGTCCGTCTTTCCTGCACTGTCTCCGACAGGTGTAGGCTTTCCTGCTGATAACAGGTAGATAACGTTGAAGTTGTTGATATTTCCGGTAAACTGTGTGATGATATATGGTCCCATGATAAACATGATATATGGGAGTGTGATCTTAAAGAAGATCTGTGCTGCGTTTGCACCATCAATCTTTGCAGCCTCATAAAGCTCTGAAGGCACATTCTGTAATACACCTGTAACCTGAAGCATGGTATACGGAATACCTACCCAGCAGTTGATGAGAATAACAGAAACTCTCGCCCACATAGTGTTGGTCCAGAATGGAAGCGGGTTATCAATCCAGCCCCACTCCAAAAGCAGGTTATTAACAGCACCCTGTGGCTGGAACATCTGTCTCATTACAAGGAGTGATACGAACTGCGGTACCGCAATTGAGATAACAAAGCATGTACGCCAGAAAGCCTTGCAATGTGTCTCTTTACGATTGATAACGATAGCAAGAATGAGTCCAAGGAAGTTACAAAGGAAGGTTGCAAATACAGCCCAGCAGATTGTCCATCCAAGTACTCTCCAGAATATCTTACCAAGCTTACCACCAAGTCCAAGCACCTGTCCGAATGAAGCGAAGCCTGTCCAGTCGAACAATACCAGATGATCACCCTTTACCGAATAATTTGTAAAGGCCATTGGAATCATGAACAGCAATGGTAAAACGGTAAAAACAAATATTCCCATAAGTGGGAGAAACATAAGTGTCTTATGTAGGTTTTTATCAAATAAATCCTTGACATCTTTGCCAAAAGAATTGATTTCTTTTCCAGCTTTTGAAAGGCATTCTGCCTTATATCCGCTCTTTAAATTCTCGCACCACATGTAAATAAATAATACTGTGATGGCAATTGTTATGACGCCATATAACAGTAATAATACTGACTGGTCGCCCGCAACATATTCATAAATCTGCTTCTGCTCATTAAATACCTCTTCCTGCTTTCTCCAGCCAAGTGAAGGCAGCATGGAAATGTAATAAGCACCAGCGCTAACCATATATGCTATATATGCAATCTCTATAGCAAGAAAAATCAGACCCTTTATAATCTGCTTATGAGCCATATTGGCAAGTCCCATTACGAGTGCCGATAGCTTAACTGTAGCTCCGCCTTTTGTGAGGGCATTGCCAACAGTATACGGAGTAGCAAATTCCGAAACTTTTTTCTTTTTGTTTGCTCCTAACATACTTTTCCTCCTGGCATGCATTATATATGCCAATCCTTTAAACTAATTTATTCCAAGATTCCGGCTACCCGGAACCTTGGAATCATAATCTGATCTACTTAATTATTTAAGAGAATCATTAAGCTGAGTATTGAAGTCCTCTGTCTTCTGAGCTGCATTGTCCTTTGTAATCTGACCTTCTGCACCGTTCTGGAAAGCATCACCGAATGGTGTAGCTGCATCCCAGTAACCTGACATATCAATGATAGGCTGTGCTACTGAACAATCAGATGAAACCTTAGCCATAGCTGCTGCTACTGGATCTGCTGCAACTTCCTCGTTTGTTGCAAGATCTTTGTTTACAGGAGCCTGTCCTCTTAACTTGAAGTGAGCAAGCTGTGCGTCCTCGCTGCCAAGGAATGCTGCAAGCTTAACTGCTACTTCCTGGTTCTTGCAGTTAGGGTTAACACCGATAGCCTTAGATCCTAAGAATGCCTTTAACTGGCAGTCTTTTCCACCAATATTGATTGTAGGAAGAGCTGCAACACCAACGTTCTCCTCACCAAGTGCCTCTTTAACTTTGCCATAGTTCCAGTTACCATTGAAGTAAGCGTTGATAGAACCATCTTTAAGTCCAGCAAGACCAAGTGATCCCTCATTGTTATCCATTACAAAGTTTGGATTTGCAAATAAATCTACGATGTAGTTTGTAACTGCTGTACCCTTATCTCCACTGAAGTCATATCCGGCAGCCTTGTCTGTTCCATCTCCAAAGATTGTACATCCGTTTGCTGCATAGAATGCATTGAGATACCAGCCATTATCAAATGGGAATGAAACCTTACCCTTTGTAAGCATTGTATCAAGGCTCTTTACATCATCCTCAGAGAAGACTCTCTTGTCATAGTACATGAACCATGTGTTTGATGTATAAGGAACTGCGTAGATGTCTCCATCATATGTAACTGTTGCAGCCATAGCCTCTGAGTTAGATGACTTAACATACTCTGCTGTATCTCCGCCTAACTTAGCAATAGCATTAGCCTTAATTAATGGCTCAAGCTGATCGTTTGCAAACATGTAAACATCAGCTGCTGCCTTAGGATCCTTTGTAACAACGTCCTTTGCATCACTCTCAGATGATGTAACATACTTGAACTCGATGTTGAAATCAGGATTTGCCTTAGCGAATGCCTCACACTCTGTCTTAAGCCAAGCGCCCTGTGCATCGTCTAAATCCTCTGCAGGTCCCATTACTGTAATGGTCTCCTTACCGCCGTCCTTCTTGTCGGCTTTCTCTGTTCCATTTCCTCCGTTGCCGCTTCCGCATCCAGCAAACATTGTTGCTACCATAGAAGCGCAAAGTAAAGATGCTAATACTTTCTTCTTCATATCTTCCTCTCCTTTTTGAATATAAAATGTAAAAAAGTATATATATAAATTGCCGTGCAACTTATATCAAATTAATTATCTGCGGTAAACCACCGCAATGTTTCTAATCCAGGCTATCTTTTCGTTGTCCAATCTGTGTGGCTTACTTGTCATGCGCCATCTCCAGTTATGTCCGACTGTCGAAGGATAATTCATCCTTGCCTCATTTCCAAGCTCTAATATATCCTGCATCTGGACTATCGCCAGCTCTGCGGTGCTGTGATACAGCTCCCTGATAAGAGCATTTGGAACCTGTGATTTATTTTCAATATTCAGATACTCATACAGATAAGCAAGCTCATAATCTGTCTTGTCACTGAATGAACCAACTATCGTCTCATTGTCATGTGTGCCAATATATGCAACTACATGTGAATCGGTATAATTGTGTGGCAGATATTCGTTTGTCGGATCACCATCAAAAGCAAACATCATGACCTTAGTTCCCATCCAGCCAGATTTTGCAAGGAGTTTTTTCACTCCCGGTAAAAGGCTTGCTGATGTATAATCATCAGCCACTACATTAACCCCTTCAAGCTCTTCGTTAATTGCATTGACAAGCCTGCGTCCCGGTCCCTTGAACCATTTCCCGGATAGGCTCTTATCCTGTCCGTACGGTACCGCATATGCTTTCACAATTCCTGCGAAATGATCAATCCTGACAATATCAAAAAGCTCTCTGCATACACGCATTCGCTTTCTCCACCATGAGAAGTTGTCCTCCTTCATGGCATTCCAGTCATACATTGGATTGCCCCACACCTGTCCGCTCTCTGAATATTTATCAGGACCGGCAGCTGCAACATACTCTGGTGTATCGTTTGCGCTCATCATAAAGAGTTGTCTCTCTGCCCACACATCTACGCTGTCATATCCTACATAGAATGAGATATCGCCTATTATGTAGATGCCTTTTGAGTTAGCATAATTTTTTAAATCCTCCCATTGCTCGAAGAATTTATATTGACAGAACTTCCAAAAAGTAATTGTATTATAATTCTTTTTTTGGTACTTTTCAAGCGCAACCGTTTGCGTATTTCTATACTCGCTTGGCCACTCGCTCCAATTTTTGTATAAATTGTCGGTTTTCAGTGTCATAAATAATGCATATTGTTCAAGCCACTCCGACTGTTTTTTTACAAAATCCTGAAAATCTTGTGCATTTGTATCAAATCTTTCAAACGCTTTTTGTAAAATCTTGCATCTGTTCTGATGCAATGCTGCATAATCAATTTCTGATTCGTCTGTGCCCCAGTTATACCCCAGGATCTCTTCCTTCTCTAACAACCCCTCATCTACCAGCTTATCTAAATCTATGAAATAGATATTGCCCGCACAGCCTGATGATGGCTGATATGGGCTATCGCCAAATATGGTGGGGCCAACCGGAAGAACCTGCCAGTACTTCTGTTTCAAATCACCAAGGAGATCAACAAAATTGTAAGCCTCTCTCCCAAGAGTACCTATACCATATGGTGACGGCAGACTCGAGATTGAAAGAAGTATTCCGGAGCCTCTGAGATTTTCTCTGGCCTCCAAATTACCATTCCTCTTTCCTAAAATTTTCTATTTTTTTCGTATCTGAGATTATTTTATTTCCTATTGTCAGATTTGTCAATCTTTTTAGTGGTTTTAAACTCATTTTTGCCATTTTTCACGTAATTTACATTCATTTTTTGGTAGTTATTACCACAGTTTCAAAGATTTTTTTCGAAAAATTTATTACAGAAAATATTGCCTATTTCTGATAGTAAATGTATAATTTAATTATCACATAAGAAAGGACAAATACTATGGCTACTATTAAGGATATTGCCGCCCGGCTGGGCGTGTCAATCAGCACTGTTTCAAAGGGATTAAATGGTGCCAGCGATATAAGTGAGGAGCTTCGTCAGACAGTTTTAGACACTGCTGTCGAAATGGGCTACAGCACAAAGCGCTCCAGAAAGGTAGAAAACCGCAAGCTGGCTCTGTTTATTGAAAATATGAACTACGAGTCTATCGATGAGTTCGGATATGATGTAGTGCTTGGTTTCAAACAGAATGCTTTTAAGCACAAATGGGACGTGGACATCATCCCTGTCACACCTCAGCTTCAGGCAGAAGAAAAATATGATACATATATATTAAAGAATGGCTATTGTGGCGCATTTCTGGTAGGTTTTGCTCTTCACGATGAATGGATGCAGCAGCTCAAAAATACTACAATGCCTACCGTTTTGTTTGATAACTATATAGAAAACAATCCCAATGTAGCCTATGTAGGCACCGACAGCTACGAGGGCATTGACATGGCTGTAAAGCATCTGCACAATCTGGGTCATAAAAAGATTGCCTTTATCAATGGTTCTCTTTTTTCCCTGGTTTCAGATCAGCGTCAGGAAGCCTTTGAAAACTCTATGCGCGATGCCGGTCTTGAAATCTACCCGGAGCTCATGGGACACGGCTACTATATTCCTGAAACCGCACAGTATTACGTTTCAAATTTTATTGCAGCAGGTGCCACCGCTATCCTCTGCGGAAGCGACACTATTGCAAAGGGTGTTATCTTAGAGTGCCAGCTGCACGGCTTCAATGTGCCAAATGATATAAGTGTGGTAGGCTTTGACGATGTCAAGTTTGCCGCAGCCCTTACCCCTCCTCTTACCACTATCAGACAGGAGCGTAATGATCTGGGCCGCTGTGCATATATTATATTGAATTCGCTCATTCACCATATTCCAATCAGCCGCACACAGCTACGTCCGATGCTGATTGAAAGAGAATCTACTGCACGAGTTTCCACCGCACATGCTGCTGAGGAATAGCCTGCATATACACCACCTTCCAAAGGAGTCAAAATTGTTCAAACGCAAACATGTAACCACTTTAATTACATATTCGCTGGTATTTTTCAGTGCAATCTCCATGACAGCCTGCTCTTTTTCGGATGTCTCTTATCTATTTAAGAGTCCCGCACAAAAGCAGGCTATTCTGCACAAATCACCTGCGTTTTGGGAGGATGCCACAAGTGTTAAAGGAAGCAGCAATCTGTCTATCCTGCACAATGTCGCCTTTGAGGGGCAGCCGTACAATGATACAAGACAGTTTGGTGATAACATCCTTATGGTAGGACAGGGCAGCTACAATAATTCCATCATAGAGACCGATGATCAATCTGTTCAGTATTCATTTGATGTATATAATCCCTGGTCCAATGAAATCACGGCAAGCCTCACTCACGACAAAACCGACTGTGATGACTACATGATAAAAGGTGACCGACTCTGGCTCATTAATTCCGATGCCGGCAGGGCAACAATCTATGATAAGGATTTAAAGGAGATAAAAACCTGCAAATATAATCCTGAGGACTATGATGGCAATTGCGATACATCAGATTCTGATGATGGCGATGTGCCGAATCCCGGCAATTATTATGATGTCTCACAGATTGCCACCTCCGCTGACGGAAAATATGCTCTCGTGTCAGGTGTCACACCCGATACCTACAAATATGCAGTCTCAGATATAAGGATTGACGATAACACAGTGCTTTCAACCTACGAAGGACAAAGTTTTTCCATATCATGTGTCGACTCAAAGGGCTTTGTAATCGAGGCAGATACTGCCAACAATATTTGGAACTATCATTCATCCGATGGAGAAAACAGCTTTTTTTCACTGCCGGATGTGGTGGATGTGACTTTGGCAGAGGATGGTGACATACTAATACGATGTCAGGATTTATCCTCGGACAACATCATCAGTTACTATAAATATTCACCCGCCACCGGTGTCAGTTCATCCTTTTCATACAACCTGGCAACACGAAGCACAGGCAAAATGTCCGACAGCCCATCCGACTCTGCGGCAGCCGATACCAAGACCTACTGTTCTGCCAACTCGGTATATCTGCCTGATGCAAACTGTGTGATGATGCTTTTGTACACAGCGCAGTGCAACCCGGAAATTCTCATCTGGTCACTCGACAAGGGCAAGAATGACAGCAAAGCCGAAATCACGTCATACAATGACTGTGATGCACTGCTACAGGCCTTGCGCGATGACGGCTCTTATGTATCCCCATATTCTGCCATAGACCCCTCTGACAGTACCGATGAAAATCAGGAGGCTATGGAGGAAGCCGGGAAGGATTCCGACTACAATACATACGGCGATGAGGTCACTCTGGTCCCCGACACCGCGTCATATGACTGGGGTGATTTATCCGACATAAATGCACGTATCACAGCCCTTGAACAGAAATACGGCTTTTCCATATATTTCGGGCCTGAGGTGCCAAAGAGAATTGATTACTACGATATCCATCAATTCAAGAACAAGGATAAGCTGTCGATCGCTCTGGATTCGCTTGAGGAAATACTTGACTGTTTCCCTGATGACTTTTTCACACAGCTGTGTTATGGCGATATAAGAGGCATGCGAATCTATCTGTGCGGTGATATTTCATCAGGCCACTCAGATATGATAAATGAGCCAAGTGGATTCGTAAATATAATAAACAACCACAATGTAATAGTTCTAAACTGCAACTACAGCTGGGATTTCAGCTACACTGTAGGCCATGAGATTTCCCATCTGATTGACCAGAAGCTTACATTCATACACACCTACGATGAAAAGAGCGAGTTTTCTGAGGGGAAATGGAACAGCTTTAACCCTGACAGCTTCTCTTATGATGATAGCTACGCAAACTACAATCCGGATGATCCATCGAACCACATATCCGGGTATTTCATTGATTCCTACGGCATGACCTTTGCAACAGAGGACCGCTCTGAAATATTCGGAACCGCGATAGATGATTATATTAACGGCATCTATGATGATGCAAGATTCACAGATGATTCGCCGATACGAAACAAGCTGGACTACTACAGCAGATGTATCCGTGATGGCTTTGATACAAAGGACTGGCCTGATACGATGGCATGGGAGTCTGTGCTTACCGCCACCGGGGCGCAGGCCGATTAAATGATAATTTCAGAATAACACAAAAACCTCAAGTCATACGACTTGAGGTTTTTTAATGGGCAGAGATGGATTCGAACCATCGAAGCAAGTTGCAGCAGATTTACAGTCTGTCCCCTTTGGCCACTCGGGAATCTGCCCATGTATTCAATTACGATACTTGCATAGTTTATCACAATAGATGTGATTATGCAAGCATATTTTATCGTAACCAAATTATTTTCTTTAATACGTGGATTGCGCGCCTGGGACGATACTTTGGTGGGGGATTGATGCCCTCGCTTTCGCTACGCTACGCTGCTAAGAGTCTGTAGGAATTATGCTTTTAATCTTTCTATGACAGACGAAACCGGCTTTTATGCGCCGTCCATGGCGCATAACGCCTTGCCCAGCCGTCCATGGCCGGGCATTTCTGCTCCTCTAAGCATAATTCTGACAGACTCTAAGCAACTTCTCTATGCGCTCCAGTAAGGGCATCAATCCCCCACCAAAGCACCATCCCGGGCACACAATCCCTTACTTTGTAGCTATAATATAGAAATTAAAAAAGACAGCCTGCGATCGGCTGCCTTTTAGGAGAAGGTATTTTTACTATGGGGTATAGCAAAAACTATATAATGTATTGGGGGGTTTTTACGGTTATTATAATATCACGGTTATAACGATAAGTGTTCACAAATTGCATAAAAATCGTAGTTTGTTTTTATGCAATTTGTATAGCACTTTAGTTATATTTAATATTTTTCATATAGTGATTCTGCACAAAAGTATAGTTATTTTTTAAATATTATGTCCAACTGTTGTTTTGCTGTCCTCGTCAAACAGTGCTTCAAACTCATCTCTTGTGATTTTCTCCTTCTCAAGAAGAAGTGCTGCACATCTGTCAAGCACATCGCGGTACTCTGCTATCATGCTCTTTGCCTTGTCGTACGACTCGTCGATGATACGCTTTACCTCGACATCGATTGCCGATGCTATGCCCTCGCTGTAGTTCTTTGCATGGGCGAGGTCTCGTCCGATGAAGACCTCCTCCTCATCATCAGCATAGCAGATAAGGCCGATATTGTCTGACATACCGTATTTGGTAACCATCTCGCGCGCAAGCTTTGTAGCCTGCTTGATGTCCTGTGATGCACCTGTTGTGATATCGTCAAACACAAGCTCCTCTGCGACACGACCGCCTAAGTCTACTACGATTTCCTGAAGCATACGTCCCTTTGTGTTGAACATCTCATCCTTCTCAGGCAGAGGCATGGTGTAGCCTGCTGCGCCTGCTCCTGTAGGGATGATTGAAACTGTGTATACAGGTCCCACATCCGGAAGCAGATGGAAAAGGATTGCATGTCCTGCCTCGTGGTAGGCTGTGATGCGCTTTTCCTTGTCAGAGATGATACGGCTCTTCTTCTCAGCTCCGATACCAACCTTGACGAAGGATTTTCTGATATCATCCTGTGTGATATATTCTCTGTTTTCGCCCGCTGCACGGATTGCTGCCTCATTCATCAGATTCTCAAGGTCTGCACCTGTGAAGCCTGCGGTAGTCTGTGCAATCTGCTTTAAGTCTACATCCTCTGCAAGAGGTTTTTTCTTGGCATGGACACCTAAAATTTCTTCTCTGCCGCCCACATCCGGTCTGCCTACTACAACCTTTCTGTCGAAACGTCCCGGACGCATGATAGCAGGGTCAAGTATATCCACACGGTTTGTGGCTGCCATGACGATAATGCCCTCATTGACACCAAAGCCATCCATCTCGACAAGCATCTGGTTCAATGTCTGCTCACGCTCGTCGTGTCCGCCGCCCATTCCTGTGCCACGGCGTCTGGCTACTGCATCAATCTCATCGATAAATACGATACAAGGCGCATTTTTCTTGGCATCCTCAAACAAATCTCTCACTCGTGAGGCTCCGACTCCGACGAACATCTCCACGAAATCAGATCCTGAAATGGTGAAAAACGGTACCCCTGCCTCTCCGGCTACTGCCTTGGCAAGGAGAGTCTTACCTGTTCCCGGAGGTCCTACAAGAAGGACACCCTTTGGGATTCTTGCTCCAAGTCTGGTGTATTTTCCCGGATCACGAAGGAAATCAACTATCTCTGCAATCTCCTCCTTTTCCTCCTTTAGGCCTGCTACATCGGAAAACTTGATATGGTTCTCCTCCTGTGTAGTGAGCTTCGCACGGTTCTTGCCGAAGTTCATCATCTTGCCACCGCCGCCCTGTGCTGCTGCGTTGTTGTTCATCACTGCAAAGAGTATGAACATGGCTCCGAATACCAAAAGATACGGAAGCAGTGTCATAATCCAGCTCTCAGCCGGAACATCCGCAACTGTATAGTCGGTGTACCCTGCTTTTGTCATGGTCTTTTCGATATTGTTTACATCTGATACATAAAGCACCTTTGATGTGCCATCCTTGAACTTCACCTCCAGACTTCCTGTCGGTATCTCCCTGTTTTGCACTACCTTTACGCTCTTCACCTGATTCTTGTCAAGATCCTTCTCGAACTGACTCTGTGTGTAAGAGTTTGATGTAGCCCCGGCGCTCAGCCAGTACCAGATGCAGATTACTGCAAATACAATGATAATGTATACGCCTATTCCGCGCATACCGCTTTTTTGTTTATTCAATTTACTTCTCCTTTTTATTTTATTTCGCCCTCGACGAAGCCGATGTAAGGCAGATTTCTGAACCTCTGATCATAGTCAAGGCCATAGCCTACCACAAACTTATCAGGAATCACAAAGCCCACGTAGTCTACATTTACATCATCAACCACACGGCGCTCAGGCTTGTCCAAAAGTGTACAGATTGTGAGACTCTTCGGGTTTCTTTTGGCAAGGAGCTTTGAAAGCCTGCTAAGAGTATTTCCCGAATCAATGATGTCTTCTATGATGATGACATTCTCTCCCTCGATAGAATGCTCAAGGTCCTTTTTAATCTTGACATCGCCTGATGACTCTGTGCCTGAGCCATAGCTGGATACCGACATGAAATCCATAGTCATAGGCAAATCAATTCTCTTTGCAAGCTCAGTGGTAAAGAATATTGAGCCCTTGAGTATGCAAATGAGATATACTGACTGTCCCCTGTATTTTTCTGTGATTTGCGCTCCAATCTCTGCAATACGCTTATTGAGCTGCTCCTCTGTCAGATAAACCGAAATATCATATTTCTTTGAAAAATCCATTTTGTTTTCCTCCGTAAAATGTGATCTTAAGTACTTTTCCTGTCTGTGGTGTGACAAGTGCGCTGCAGCCGGATCTGTATCCGATAATGGCATGCACCAGTGATTCATGGGCTATGAGCCACAGCCCCGCTCTCTGCTGTGCAGGAATTTTATCACCTGTAAATACCTGCTTCAGCTTCTTATGATGGCCCTCGTCATCCACAATTATATAGTCACCGGCTTTTCTTGTTCTTATTTCAAAGCCTTTCTTCATCTTATCATAATCAAACCATTTCGTATATGGTTTTTTGGGAATTTCGTCCATTTTACCATTAAAATCTTGTATACAAAGTGTGACATACGAGCCATCTGCCGAAAGCTTTATGTTTTTTTGCTCTCCCGTGGCACTCAGTGCCTCAAGCTCTTTTTGCGTAATGTGAATTTCTTCTTTTTCATCGTCACACCTTTCGGCGAAGAGTATCACATCGCCAAATGATTTTTCCGCAATAATTCCATATGGCAGATTGATTTTTCTGCCCGACTGCTGCCCTGCAAGCTTCACAAGTGCACCGATATGTGTGCTCGTTATGTCCTTGAGCCGCCCTGATGCCAGATGTATACACTCGCGCGCCACTCCGCTTTTTAATGCCGGATGCAGACTCTCAAAGCGACTGATTTCAAGTATCACCCTGCCTTCTTTTTTTGAAACCATGCTGTCACACGCCTCTTTTAGCTGCTGCTCGTAAAAATCATTCATCACCGCAAGCTGTCCTGCGCTCTCATTGATATGCTCTATCGCCCTGTCATTAATCTGCAAAAGCAAAGGAAACACATCATGGCGCAGCTTGTTTCTGGAGTAGGCTGTGTCAGTGTTTGTGGCATCGGTGACAAAAGCCTGTCCGTTTTCCTTCAGATATTCCTCTATCTGTGCGCGTGTTGCTGATAAAAGCGGCCTGATATAGGTGACACCGTTCTTCACGGAAACCGGATGCATGCCGGATAGTCCCTTCGCTCCGCTTCCGCGAAGCATCTGAAAAAGAACTGTCTCTGCGTTGTCCTCCATATGGTGCGCAACTGCAACGACTGCCTGCCTGCTGTTACCCTGCTTTTGGTCTGCTGCATAGGCAGT
>ENA-OROK01000379-OROK01000379.1-human-gut-metagenome-genome-assembly--contig:-NODE-379-length-55958-cov-4.822246_pt1 | contig 55958 bp, 50 predicted proteins | sample MGYA00242127_ERZ509046 | MGnify/ENA primary metagenome ERZ509046 (study PRJEB26280, sample SAMEA2338728) | human gut metagenome | biome: human gut; feature: human-associated habitat; material: faeces... | reverse complement strand
ATCCCATGGAGGAACGCGTCAAGGAGCTCTTAGAGGATGTCTTCGATGAGATCTACACGTATGAGGTTGATTACCCCCATATGATGTACCACTATATGTTGATATATCGATATCTGGCAAATTGGGGGAACGCCATTGCAACTTATTACAACGCCGAAATGCCATATATGTGTCCCCAGCTTCCTGTATCAAACATAGACATATCTCTGATGGAATTTGGAAAGGCGCCTCTTGCGTGGCCTAAACTTAAGGGTGATGTACTCTATAAGTTTACAGACTCTAAGTCAAAATCCAAATCAATAGACATCGACATGATGGATTTAATGACCTATGATCATGCACACATATCCAATTGTTCTCTATTCAATCCTCCTACTCCCATGACTGTATCAGAACTTATAAAAAAAGCAGGCAATCTGGTCAGGTATCGTTTCATCTATGAAGTTGATAATTATGATAGATTTGATGATATGTGGTATCGTCTAAATGAGGAAAAAATACGTAAAAGTCATAATGATCTTACGATGCCGATATCCTGGTCTGAATACGGTGAAGATGATGCATCAGGAGATCGTCAGGTATTGAACTATACTATAGGTTACCCCCTTGATATCTCGATCTGTGAGCTTCTCACCCGTTTTGAGATTTTTTATCCTGAAGAGTTAGATGTCCATAATGATGATGCAATTCTGATCATTTTTGTGAAGTGATACGATCTAATGTATAAGCACATAAAAACTTCAACAATCTTCAATGTTAAACCCTTAAACATTTCAGAATGTCCGTAAGCCTTCTCTTATTTTTCTATTCTCTAGGAAACTAGATTATCTAAATCGTATATTGACCTTTCATGGTCTATCAAATTCCTTCGGAAGGGATTTTATCTGTTGCCATTGCCGAGGTTCTTCGTCAATACGATGTAGTCTCTTCTCAATCGAAACTGGCAGACCTGACGCGGAAAAAACTCAGGGAGATAAACCCTGAATATTCAGTAACTGAAGAAAGAGTAAGGAAAGTTGCAATACAGACCGGTGTAGCCTCTGTAGAAATAAAATCCCGCGAAATACCATCGCAGAAGCCCACTTCTGAATGTCCTGTATGCGGTTCCAAGATGCGCAGAATAAAGAATAAAACTCTTTATGGCAAAGCAATAACTCTGAGATACAAATGCCCAAAATGTAAATTTTCTACTGGCATCGCCAGAAGCATTCCTGTTAGATATGTATTCAAATACGCTCTGGCTAAAGAAAAAACAGACAATTCAACCTCAAATATTATGCTGTTTTAATCCCGCAAAAATTCGGCTACAAGATAATATATCTTCTCTTTTCTATCGTTAATCGGAGGTAATACCTTGGAAGAGCAAAGAATGCCGTTAATAGGTGACGATGCACCATCGTTTAAAGCTGTGACAACGCAAGGACCAATAAGTTTCCCGGAGGATTATAAAGGGAAATGGGTCATTTTATTCTCACACCCTGCAGATTTCACACCAGTGTGCACTACAGAGTTCATAACATTTGCAAGCATCATGGATGAGCTTAAAGAAATGAATACTGAACTGATCGGACTTTCAGTCGATTCGTTATATTCACACATTGCATGGCTGAGAAAGATTCAGGAGCTTGATTATAAGGGAATGAAGAATGTAGAGGTCAAATTCCCTCTGATTGAAGATATCAGAATGGAAGTAGCCAACAAATTTGGAATGATTCAGCCGAATGCATCAAACACTCAGGCTGTAAGAGCAGTATTCTTCATTGATCCCAAGGCCAAAATCCGCTGCATCCTTTACTATCCGCTATCTCTGGGAAGGAACTTTGACGAGATTAAGCGTATCATCAAGGGACTTCAGAAAGCAGACAGCGATGGAGTGGCCACTCCTGCAGACTGGCGCCCGGGCGATGATGTAATCGTTCCGACTGCTGGATCATGCGGTGTTGCTAAGGAGCGCATGGAATCCAAAGACGATAACATGTACTGCTTAGACTGGTTCCTCTGCTTTAAGAAGGAAAAAAAGTAAATCTCTCAAAACGGCGGACCTGAAGGTTCCGCCTCTTTTTTTACAATATATTCTATGATTTTCAGAAATCCATTGTTATTTTTGCCGTCAGTTTTATCATTAGGACACATATTCTATTTTAGGGACATATAATGCGACACTGGCAACTCGGAAGAATTGATAATGGTAAAATTCACATCGGTAAGATTGGAGAATATCTAGGACTTGTAGACGGAAGTCAGATTTTCAGCGTTCTATTCAGATATGACGATGGAGAATCCAGATCTTATGAGCTAGTTCTTTCGAACTTCGGGCCAGAGAATTACAAACAGATCTGCCAGCTGACTTTTTACATCAAAGATCAGCCAGGGGCATGCGCTCAGGTTTCAAAGTTCCTTTCAGACCGTGATGTCGACATTCTCAATTCAAGTTCTTTGACTACCATTCCTCATAAAGCAATGGTCTGGAGGATGCTGGCTGATATCTCTTATTTCGGTGAACCAAGCGAACTGATTGAAGAGTTTGCCTCACTGAAAAGAATGGGTTCTGCCAAAATCGATAAGCTGAATTCAATGGAGCTTGAAACATCTAAAATTTCAGAGCGTTACACTACTGGATCAGCCGGCAAAGGCAGCAATGTAATTGCAAAGACAATAAAGCAGAGGGAAAAATCCCCTTCACCAATGAAAGACGGCATGTTTGAGATTCCAAAGGAATTTCTGGAAGAAATGGGCGGAATTAAAAACGGCCAGCCGGTTCTTCTGGTGGATGACCAGGACAATTATGCACTTTCCGTGACATTTCTGCCTCTGGACATTAAGCCGGTAGGTTTCAAGTTTATTGTTCCTGACAGACCAGGTGCTGTAGGAATCATAGTTGATACACTGGCTGCTCATAACCTAAACATAATCTCGATTTCGTCAGATGTAATGATTTACAACGACTCAATGTCATTGGATATCGTTGCAGATGCCAGATATTCGGAGAATATTGAGGTTATCAGGTCTGATCTGGAATCAGCCTTTGCTTCTGCAAAGGGTAGATTTGAGCTAATCAAGATGGAAAACATCTCCATCTGATCTTTTTACACTTTTTACTTTGAAAGGGGATTATTAATTAACCCCCATTCTCCATATATCTTAAGCACATCGCATCCGGTGCAGGAGGCTACCAATGATTTCAGGGGGAAAAATCACAAATAAAGATCTTTTCAGCGCAGCTGTCAGAGGCTCAAAGGAATTAAGATCATTGGCTATGCATGAACTGGAGCGCATAGGCAATCCTGACCAGGCGGTGGAGTATCCTGAGACATGCTATGAGCTTCCGACAGTCTATGCATGGCTCGGAAGCAGTGCCAAAACAGTTCAGGATCTTCGAGATGTTCTGGACTCTTTGACAATTCCTTCCGATGAGCCGACTTTGGAAAATGCTGTTCTGGCTGGAAAGCTGGCAATGATCTCATCTGAGATTCTGGAAGCCCTCAAGTATGTACAGTTTACTGAGCCTTATGAGGATACACCGTACTGCGGATTCATTCCGGATAAGACCTTAAGAGAATTCGGCGTGGCATTTGTAGATGATACTATTCCGGGGGCGGCAGTTCTTACAGGCACTGCTTCAGACACAGACGAACTGATAAAAATCGTCAGGGATCTGCAGTCTAAAGGTATTCTGATCTTTGCTGCGGGAAACATTGCAGACCAGCTGAGGGATAAAAACGTGCAGATGGGTGCAAAACTGATGTTGTTTCCCACAGGTCCGGGCACTCAAATCATCCATGCGATAAATTTTGCGATAAGAGCCGCCCTCTCTTTTGGTGCAATAGGCAGGGGATGTGAAGAAGAGCTTGTGGATTATCTGTCAAAAAGACCCAAGGTCTTTGTACTTTCATTTGGAGAGATCGATGAGATCGCTGCCGCTGCGGCAATGGCTGCAGTAATCAATAAAGCCGCTGTAATTACTGATCAGGACGTTGAGGAGATACCAGGCGTTCTTGCACAGTCAAACTCTTCCAAAATGGTGCAGGCGGCAATAGAGCTGAGAGATATAATCGTCAATCTTGCTCCAGTGGATATTCCTGTGGCATACGGGCCTGCTTTTGAAGGAGAGAGCATCAGAAAGCCTGAGACATATCTGGAAGCCGGAGGATCCTCCAAGACTGCAGTATTTGAACTGCTGAGGATGCGCGGCGAGGCTGAGGTGGAAGACGGCAGGATCACTCTGATCGGAAAGGATGTCAGCGAGTTTGAGGAAGGTTCTGCAACTTCTCTGGCAATACTTGTCGATGTTTACGGCAAGAAAATGCAGGAAGATTTCGAGTCGGTTCTTGAACGAAGAATCCATTTATTTCTTAATTTTGCACAGGGGATCTGGCACACGGGCCAGCGCAATCTCAACTGGATCAGGCTGAGCAAAGATGCTGTGAGTTCAGGCGTGAGCCTCAGGCATTTTGGAAACATTCTCATTACTAAGCTGAAGGAAGAGTTCAGTTCGATTGTCAGCAGGGTGCAGGTTACGATAATCACTGATGAAGAGGAAGTCAGGAGGAGACTTCCCGAGGCTTTGGAGAGATACGCCGCCAGAGATGCCAGGCTTGCCGGCCTTACCGATGAGAGTGTAGACAGATTCTTCACATGCGGCCTGTGCAGCTCTTTCGCTCCTGGACACATCTGTATAATTATGCCTGAGAGGCTCGGTCTCTGCGGCGCCATTAACTGGCTTGATGCCAAAGCCGCACAGGAAATCGATCCCCACGGCCCCAATCAGATAATTCTCAAGAATGAAGTCATTGACTCTGAAAAGGGACAGTGGTCAGGCGTAAACGATGCAGTGTATGAAGGTTCTAACCATAAGCTGGAGAGAGTCAATACCTACAGCATGATGGAGGATCCTATGACCTCATGCGGATGCTTTGAGGTCATCATCGGCATGACCAGCGACATGCAGGCCGTTTTTGCTGTGAACAGAGAATACGGCGGAATGACTCCTGTAGGCATGAAATTCTCTACATTGGCCGGCTCAGTGGGAGGAGGAAAACAGACTCCCGGTTTCATGGGCATCGGCAGAAAATATCTTGTCAGCAGGAAATTTATTCCTGCAGACGGAGGATTCCTCAGAATCGCCTGGATGCCCAAAGATCTGAAAGAATCTATGAGAGAGCAGCTTCAGGAGAGAGCTGAAGAGCTGGGAGTCCCAGATTTCGTTGATAAAATTGCAGATGAAACAATTACTACAGATACCGAGGGTTTGATAAACTGGATGACTGAAGTCAATCATCCGGCATTATCCATGCCGCCCTTATTACAGTAAAACATTGAAGGTTAATCTATGTCCGAAGTACCGATTCCTAAAGAAAAGTGGTCTGGAAAAATAACTGAAGTTCCATTGTCATCCGGCATTGCTGTCGGCGGGGAGCGCGGGATGCCTTTCCTTTCTTACGAGGGGTTAGGCAGGCGCCAGCTGGTGGCAGGTGAAGTTATTGACGATCCAGAAGTAGTTGCATTCTGCAGCGGAACTCCTGTTGATCAGGCAAAGGCCTGGGTCAGCGAGTGTGGTGCAGATATGATCTGTCTCAAGCTTCTGTCTGCTGATCCAGAGAGTAAAAACATCTCACCTGAAGATGCCGCTAAGATTGTTCAGGAAGTCCTCGATGCCGTTGATGTGCCTGTAATAGTCTACGGCTGCGGAAACGAGGAAAAGGATCCTAAAGTCTTGGAGGCTGTAAGCAATTTATGCTCCTCTAAAAGACTGATAATCGGCCAGTCCAATGAGAATACCTACAAGAGCATATCTGCTGCAGCAATGGCAAACGGACATGGAATCGTAGCGTTTTCTAATCTAGATATAAATCTTGCAAAGCAGATGAATATTCTGCTTAATGACTTCGGAGTGAAACTCGACAATGTGGTCATGGACCCTCTCATGGCCGGTCTGGGAATGGGACTGGAATACTCCTATTCAGTCAATGAAAGAATCCGTATTGCTGCGTTAATGAATGACCGCATGCTGCAGCCTCCGATGATCTGTGACTCTACCGGCGCCTGGGATGCCAGAGAAGCAACAGATGACAATCCCCTGTGGGGTGACGCGGATGAACGCGGAATGTGGTGGGAAGTGGCAACTGCTCTCGCGGCTTTAATGTCCGGTGCTGATATAGTTATTGTTAGGAATAAAAACTCTGCAAAGATCATAGCAGATGCCATCAGCGATCTGAGGGGTGAGTAAAGATGCCTACTGCCATTGAAATCTTTAAATTCCTTCCAAAATCAAACTGTGGAAAATGTGGATTTCCTACATGCCTGGCATTTGCTATGCAGCTTGCCAATCAGAAGGTAAAGCTTTCTGCCTGCCCCTTTGTATCTGATGAAGCAAAATCTGCGCTGGAATCTTCCTCTGCTCCGCCGATTCGTCTTGTGTCTGTAGGCACAGGAGACAAAAAAATTGAGCTTGGTGAGGAAACCGAACTGTATCGTCATGAGAAGAAATTCTTCCATCCTACATGCTATGCAGTTACAATTCAGGACACTCTTTCTGAGGCTGAGATAGACAGTAGGCTGAACGACCTGTCCAAACTGGAGTTTGAACGTGTTGGTCAGACTCTCCGTCTTGATATGATTGCAGTTGAGAATAAATCAGAAAACAGTGAAACTTTCTCATCTGTATGCAGTTACATTGCTTCCAAGACGGACTTTCCCCTGATTCTCATCTCTTCTGATGATCAATCTATGAAAGCAGCCGCCTCTGCGGTATCCTCAAAGAAACCTCTGCTGTATGCTGCTGATAAAAACAATATTGACAGTATGATTAATGTCGCTAAAGAAACAAAATGTCCTTTAGTGCTGAAAGAGTCAGATCTGTCTGAACTTGCATCAATGGCTGAAAAAGCCAAATCTGCCGGTGTCGAAGATTTAATGCTTGATATGGAAACATCCTCACTCCAGCAGGTAGTGGAAAAGAATACAATTGTCCGAAAGAATGCAGTAAAGAAAACGTTCCGCGGACTGGGATATCCGATAGTTACTGATGCACGCAGCGTTAAGAATCCTATCCAGACTGCGATGGTTTCTACCATGAAATACGGCGGAATTGTTCTTTTAGAGAATTTAAAACCTTCACAGGCTCTGCCGTTATTTGTTCTCCGCCAGAATATATTCACTGATCCGCAGGTGCCGATACAGGTGAAGGCAGGTATCTACCCAGTCAACAATCCTGCAGAAGGTTCTCCGCTGCTGTTTACTACAAACTTCTCTCTGACATACTTTACCGTCCTGGGAGACATCGAGAAATCAAAGATTCCCGCCTGGCTGCTGGTAGTAGATACAGAAGGTTTGTCGGTCATGACTGCTTTCTCCGCCGGAAAACTCACTCCTGAAAAGGTTGCCAAGTCTCTGGAGGATGTAGATGCCAAGACAAAATGCGGCGGCAGCCCGGTAATCATGCCGGGAATGCTTTCAAGAATGTCTGGCAAGCTTCAGGAATTAAGCGGAATGAAAGTTGTGGTAGGCCCCAGGGAATCTTCTGGAATTCCGAAGATCCTGAAAAACCTTTAATTCTTTACATAAACAGGCTGAACATCCAGGAACATGGCCAGATCAATACCAGACAGGGCAGAAGATTTACTGCATTGATCTGTTTGATCTGTGCTATGCTGATTCCCAAAACTAATGTCAGCAGGCCGCCTACTGCTACAAAGTCATTCAGCATCTCCGGTGTTGTCAGAGGCATAATGAATTGTGCAGAGTAAAAAAATACACATAATATCAAAAACTGCGGAATGACAATTAAATTCATTGCCCGTCCGAGAGTAGCTGCAAAAATTGTTGCGGCAAAAATATCCATTACTGCCTTTGAGAGCAGTATTGTGTAATCACCCGACATTCCTTCGTATATTGCTCCGAAGATATTGGTCCCGCTGGCACAGAACGTTACTGCAACCAGCAGATAAAAACGCATATACGTGTCTTGATTCCCTTGAATTTTGAAATTGAACTTTGCAAGTACTTTTTGAACTGCTGTTTTTACCTTGCCGTCTAAATCAATCAGCTCTCCTATCAAAGCTCCCAAAATCAATGCAAGTATGACAGCTGGCAGAGAATTCAGCTTTATTATTGATACAATGCCGATCGCAATCGCAGCAATGCCGAAAATGACGTTCATCGGCTGTTTTATCTTCTCAGGCACATGAGTGCTGATCGCGCTACCTAGATTTGTTCCAAACAGAACACAACCACAATCAATCAGTACTCCTATGGGCAGCATGCATTCTCACTCATATTAATTTCACAGGATAGTTCATTTGCAGAGGAGTCTGACGAAATATCATACCAGACCTGCTAATCTGAACGATGATGACCATACTGAATTTTTATTAATATCTTTTGCTATTTTCCAAAAAATTCTTTATTTTCCTTTGCAGCGCATCAGCAGATCATCTGCCATTTCTTTTACTGCAATATATGCCGGGTTGCTGCTCTCCAGTTCCAGAGTTTTTCCTTCCATTGCTAATCTGCTAATTGTTTCATCACATGGAATATAATATACTGCAGAAAAACCTTCAGGAATATTCTCTACTTTCATTCCTTCGGGAATTCTGTTGACTACCAGAGCTGTTGTCTTGATGTTTATATCCAGGCTGAGTGCAAGCTCCAATATTCTTTTTGCTGTTTTCAATCCTACTGCTGTAGCATCTGCAACAATTATCAACGCATCCATATTCTTACAGGTAAGTCTTGACAGATGCTCCATTCCAGCTTCATTATCTATCACAACGCTGGAGTATTTTCCTATTGCTTCATCCAGATAATCTCTCAATATTGAATTAATGTAACAATAGCATCCTTTGCCTTCAGGCCTGCCCATGGTGATCAAATCAAAGTCATGGCCTTCTTGCGTGGATGTCTGCAGGTAGTAAGCCACCTTTTCCTGCTTGCTGACTTCTGAAGCCTCATCAGCCGACTTCTGAAACTCTTCTCTGATGTCGCCTATTGTTTTCTGTACATCTATGCCCAGTCTGTCTCCGAGATTATAATTGGGATCTGCATCAACACCGAGAACTATTTTCCCGGTTCTTTTTGCTAAATATGATATGAATAATGCAGAGATGGTTGTCTTTCCAACTCCGCCTTTGCCGGCTATTGCAAACACGCGGCCCATGCTCATCCCAGAGAATATTTTTCCTGTATGACTTTAGACACGCTGACCAGAAGATCCATCGCTCCTTCGCTGGCTTCTTCGCTCAGTCCGCTCAGTCCGCACTGAGGCGTAAGAATCGAATTTCTGAGAAGAAGTTCCCTGTCAACTCCTTTTGATTCCAGATCAGAAACTATTTTTTCAAAGTGGGCTATGATCGAATCGCAGTTCGTGTCTTTCAGAGTTTCTTCATTATTGGGTATTATTCCCCAGGACAGACATCCTCCCCTTTCAATGAATGCAGACACCTCTTCCGGGTACAGAGCTATCGTATATCCGTAATCATACGCATCGAATGACAATACATCGATGTTCATGCTCATTACCAGCGGCCAATCGGTATTGGCGCAGCAGTGTATGCCCTTCATGTCTTCCAATCCTGAAACAACTTCATTGATCCAGGAAACTGCATCTGAAGGGGATATGCTTGCAAAAGGAGTTCCGATTATACTCAGATAAGGCTCATCTATGAAAATAATGGTCCTTGCGCATTTCTTTTTTAATTCCTTCTCTTGCCACATGGCTGTAAACTGCAGATTTTTCCTCAGAATTTCTGCATATGTCGGATCATATATTGCAGGTTTGTCATCCTGATCAGTCATCTGCAGCCCCAGAGAAATCGGGCCGGTAACCTGTCCCTTTATTGCTTTGTAGTCTGAAAGCTCTCTTGATATGAACTCGTAAAATCCTGAGAAATTCTCTGCAGGAAGAGGAAACATCTCCGGATCCTCGGAAATAATCTTCATGTAAATTTCTTCAGGGTCATAGTCAAGAAGATTCACGCTGACACGCTTGTTCTCCTCGTCAATTTTGATCCCCGGTAAATTTTGTGAAAACTGGATATACATATTCTCTCTGAATCCAGTCATAGGCAGCTGCGGCCAGGACGGGATCTCATTCAGATATTTGATTATGAAGTCTACTGCTTTGGCGGGGTCCGAATGCGGCAGAGACCCTATGCAACTGGGCGAGCAATTCCATTCCACAATTATTGAGATAACAGCATCTGATATATAGTTCCCGATCAGGAGCTCATTTTCCTGCTGTGTAAAACCTTTCTTCGTTTGTGTGAGGCAGGAATAACGCCGAGGAATACTGATCAAAGAACGAGTTTGATGATGACAGATCAATGTATGTCATAGAATGAGCAATGTCCTCTGCCTTTTGTCTTTCAACTTTGGAAAGAAGGCATGACTTTGCACCGCTGAGCGAGGCGTTTCCAAGCAGTTTGAACTTTTCATACGGTATCGGAGGCAGCAGGCCGATTACCTGTGCATTGCGAATATCCAGATAGTTTCCGAATCCTCCCGCAATGTAGACTTTTTCAAGATCATTAAAGTCTAAACTGACTGCATCGAGCAGAACGCAGCAGCCGGCGAATATTGCCGCCTTTGTTCGGATTACATTCTCTATATCACTTTCATTGATGAAGATTTTTTCAGTAAGGCTGAATACGCCGTCCTTTATGCGGCCCTTCTTGTCTACTTTCTGATCAAGAAAAAGCTGTGCAACGGTATCGATTATGCCGGAGCCGCAGATGCCTTTCGGCTCCGCATTTCCGATCACGCTGTACTCCGCCCTGCCGTCTTTGATTTTTACGCAGTCTATCGCTCCTTCAATGCCCCTCATGCCGCAGGAGATGTCTCCGCCCTCAAACGATGGTCCTGCAGATGTTGAACAGGTGAGAAGCCAGTCGCGGCAGCCGAGTGCTATCTCTCCGTTTGTTCCCACATCTATGAGAAGGGACGGATGCTCTGACTGCTGCATCTTTGATGCCAGAACTCCTGCTGTGATGTCTCCTCCGACATAACCTGCACAGCTTGGGATAATATACACCGGAGCATCCTGGAATGCCTTTATTCCGATATCTGACGCTCTCCAGACAGGCGGGAAGTTGGTTACGGGAACATACGGCTCAAAGCGGATATTCTTAGTTTCCAGTCCTAAGAGCATATGGATCATCGTTGTATTGCCGCCGATGCACACTGCATGAATCTCTTCTTCAAATGGTTCAATAAGACCGTTGATGGTGTCAAGAATAAGTTCTGTCAGTCTTTCTTGTCCGTTTTCTTCTTCATACATCATGCGTGAGACAACATCCTCTCCGCAGACTATCTGATGATTGTAATCAGACGCCGCCTCAATTGTTTTTCCAGTCTGCAGATCTATGATTTCTAAAGCGACTGTTGTAGTTCCTATGTCTACAGCCAGACCGTAAATTGATTTATTTTTTGGAATGATGTCTATTAGAGAGCTGCCGCTCACTGCAGCTTTAACATTCCACTCTTCAGCTCTGAGTGTTCCAGACAGCTTTCTGAGAGCTGCCGGCAGACTCTGCAGGTCATCAGCTCCAAGGGCTCTTCTCAATCTTTCAAAATCAGCCTCTGAATTTTCCATGCTGGGTCTTTGAACTTCTGCTTCTTTTATGAAAGTCAGGGGAGAAAAGTCAGAGATCTCCGCTTCATCATAAAACGAAGCAATTTTTTTACTCCCGCTGCTTACTGATGTAAGAACTGTAAGATCTCCGCATACTTCTGTTATGCAGCTTAATCTGTAACCCTGTGCGTACTCTTCATCAGAGATCTGCGGATTTTTTCCACAGGTGCAGTTTCCTTCTATGATGACTTTACATCTTCCGCAGGATCCAGTTCCGCCGCAGTTCCCGCCAGTTTCTATACCGGCCTCTACGGCTGCTTTGAAGACTGTAGTCCCGTCTTCAACCTCAACTGTTTTGTTTCCTGGGAAAAATGTAATTGTGTGTTTCACACTATAGAAATCTGGGCTATGATATTAATCTGCTTCCCTTCATATGCGTATCTTAGCTCAATATGAGTTCAACTTGACGGAGGCGTAATAATGAAAGTTACAAGCAGCGGTATTATTGATGGAATGATTGAAGATAAATATGGACGCAAGGGTGCGCATTTCAATAAAAACGGGATGCCGACATATTCCCTTCCTTTTGAGATTCATGACAAACCGGAAAACACGAAGTCTTTTGCATTAATTCTCGAGGATAAAGATGCATTTCCTGTCACCAAGGGCTTTTCATGGATTCACTGGACAGCTGCAAATATCCAGCGTACTGAATTGAAAGAAAATGAGAGTCAGACTGCTGAAGATTTCATTCAGGGTGTAAACAGCTGGATGAGTGTCCAGGGTGGAAATCAGAGTGCTGAGGAATCAAGTTTCTACGGCGGAATGGATCCTCCCAACGGCATGCACACCTATGAACTGCATGTGTTTGCGTTAGACACACTTTTAGACATAAAGCCCGGCTTCATGCTGAATGAGTTATGGTGGAAAATGGAAGGTCATGTACTAGCCAATTATACACTCAAAGGGAAGTACTCAAACAGATGAAAATTGGTACCTATCAATGCTGGCCATCTTTTCTGCATTCTACCTAGCTAGATGGTCAAAATCCCCTTTAAATATCTAAGTAGGATTATACCATCAACTCAAATTTCTTAGAGGTATAACGATGGAGAAAAAATGCATAGCAGGTATCATCGTTGTTTTGGTAGTAGTTATTGCAGCATTTGGTGCATATCTACTTCTTACTGACGATTCCAAAGCAAAGGATGAGTCATATTACTTCTACATTCAAATGGAAGAGGGATATGATAATGAAGGATTGCCACATGAGTCCAGCGTAATGCAGGAGGGATTCTGGGTAAAGGCTAACGGCGACAATGCTCTTGATGCCTTACAGAATATCTGCGAGAAAAACGACTGGAAAATTAGTATTTCAGGCATGGGTGGAGAAAGTACCGGTCTGTACATGTCATCCCTCTTCGGAGTGGAAGGAACTAGTATAGAAGGCGTCTATTTGTACTGGGCCTCGTACGTGTGGGATGATGATATGAAATCATTCACATATTCCAATCTAACCTTGGATCAGATAGTTTCATCCGGCCACCCTGAGTATGTCTCATTAGTCTATAAGTCATACATAGCCGGAACTGACAAACCGCCAGTTGCTACACCGGATGATATTCCGAAAGACGTACTCTAAACTCACAATGCGGCAATCTGCCGCATCACTAACTTTTTTTAATCCAGATGCACTGTAGTGATTGATGGAAGTTTTACACTTCGCCAAATATCCATTTATCAAAGATGCTGTTGAATACATAGAGGAGCGCGAAGTATCATTAGATGATGTTTTAACTCACGAATTGTACATTCCGGCGAGAGCGCGGGCCAAAAGCAGAGTCATTGATGCTCTGGAATATGGAGAAGTATTTTTCCGTTCAATGAGCAACGATGAAGAATGCCTGGAAGAAATCCTATCTTATGCTGTTGCAAGAATTCTGGTATCCTGTGTTGGAGACAAATTCCTCATCAAGAGATATGCACTTGCTGAAGGAGTCACTCTCGCGGAGAGGCTTGAACACGAAGAGATTGAAGTCGTAGAAGATGTAGCATATCAGCTGGGAATCTCTACACATATGCCGGATGAAGACAAGCTTTCCCTTCATTTTTCAGATTATCTGCGCTTAGCATCGCGGATGAGAAGCAAAGAGTGGAAACTGATCAATATTGAAATTGAAAATGGGGAAGTAGCACTGAATCAGATCAAGTTTGCAAGACTGATGCAGCAGGCGCTTCAGGATAAAATAGAACAGGAACTTCCGCTGAATGTACCAGATTCTGTAAGAAAAGCACTTTCTGCAGACATTTCTGATCTGAAGGGACGTACGGACATTAGACGAAGCCAGATGACTGCTCAAAACTTTGGAAAAGTGACAGTTGAGAATTTCCCGCCCTGCATGAAGCACCTGATCGCCATGGCGCAGGCCGGTGAAAATCTGCCTCACTCAGGGAGATTTGCCTTGACAACATTCCTTCATCACATAGGACTTTCAGTCGATGAGATCCTGTCTCTTTTCGGCACATCTCCAGATTTTGACATTTCTAAATCAAAATATCAGATAGAACACATTACAGGAGAGATTTCCGGTACTGAGTACATCCCTCCTGAATGCTCTACCATGAAAAGTTACGGCGTTTGTTTCGAACCGGATAAGCTTTGCAATAATCCCAAGGCCAAGATTGTCCATCCTTTGAGTTATTACAGGATGAAGAACAACCCTAGGCCTAAGAAGCCGGTTACTCCAGCATCTTCCAGATCTTGATTGCACGCTGTACTGCAGTCAGGTTTCCTATGATTGCAAACCAGAGCATGACAATTCCGAAGATTGTTATCGAGTAATCTCCTATTGTAATCCATGCGCTGTCTGTAACTGCCATATAGATAACCTGAATGATCGGAGCCAGTGTTAAGAGCACTACACGGTCTGCTCTTCCGAGAAGCCCGCTGTAAAGCCTTCCTGCACCTATGGCCTGACACTGTGTTCCCATGTAGCTTGTGAGCAGTACTCCGATTATTGCCAGAATGCCGATGTAAGGACTGCACCATGCGCTTACCGCTACAGAACCTATCATGATCACATCTGCATATCTGTCCAATACGTGATCCAGAAGGTCTCCGCGTTTTGATGATTTAAAAGTCATCCTTGCAACTTTTCCATCGATTGCATCAAAAAATCCGCTTAAGATTACAACGACTGCCGCTAAAGGCAGCAGAACATACCAATAGTCGCCGTAGCTGAAGTAGATAAGCAGTCCTGCTACGATAGCTAATATAAAGGCTATCCAGGACAGTGTGTTCGGATGAAACCTCGACAATGCTTTTGAAAGGGGGTCCAGTATAAATTCAACGCTGTCCCTTTTAGAATCTAATACCATTTTAATACCTCTTCGCTCCAGTCAATGCTGCCGGGGGCATAATTGCTGGTGTCTCCGGATTTAATTCTCAAAACAGCATCGCACACTTCTTCAGCCGACATCTCGGTTGTATTAATCTCCGAAACTTCAGTCTCGGTCTCGGTGGCTTCAATCAGGATAACATCCAAAGCTTCAGCTTCCACATTTTCTCTTACCTTGGATTCTTTCCATCCCCTTGACTTTAAACGATCTGCCAAAACCTCAGGGCTGCATCTTAAAACAATTATCCTGTCGCAGGATACAAAGTGTGCCAGATGTCCGATGAGTACGCAGTCTTCCGTAATGTTCATTGCAGAAACTGCATCATCCAACACGTCTGGATCAACGTCATAGCTGCCTCTTTCGGAGTCAAATGAGTCATACAGCTTCTTCTCTTTTACAAGGTCTCCAAGCTCTATGGTTCTGATCCCCCCTTGCTGCAGTAATTTTCCAACCGTGGTTTTACCAGTGCCGGGTGTGCCTGTGAGTGAGATTATCACAATTGCCCAATGCAACTCACTTAGTTATATGTTCCCGATTTAACAGAGAATCTAAAAACTCCATGCGGCACAAAACATCGTCCCGGCAGACATTCAGTTTTTTCACCAGAGGTTCTGGATTTTCTTTCTGAAACTCAAAATCATAAATTACATCCATGAGAATGAGAGGTTCCGGGGGAGCGAGTCCGAATGTCTTGTCTTCCCCTTCCAGTGCTTTTTTGACATCTTCTATGTCTGTATGCCTGAGGGAAACATCATCTATCGCCGCAACCATCCTTCTGATCATATTTCTAAGAAACTCTCTGGAATGAATGTCGATGATATATGCTCCGTTTCTGTGCTCAACATCGATTCTTTTTATTGTTTTGACTGCATCCTTTCCATCTGGTCTGCAGAACCTTGTGAAGTCGTGTGTTCCCTCAAACAGACTGGCGCAGGCTCTCAGCAGTTCCTCGTCTTTATTGCGTTCTGGAAGAACATACCTGTACCAGCGCTCCTTTGCGTACCGCGGATAAAAGGTATCTGGAACTTCAGCCACGGCATAGTAGTATATGTTTTCTGATGCTGCATTCAGCGCCTGCAGGAGGCATTCTCTGCGGAACTCAGTGTCGAATGCTACTACATTTCCGAGAGCGCTCACACCCTTGTCGGTGCGGCTTGCGAACCCGAATCTGGATTCATCGATGGTGGAGATAGCGCCTATCTGTGTAAGTGCAGAAATAACCTCGGATTCCACAGTCGGCAGGTCTGGCTGCCTCTGCGATCCCATGAATTTCCTGCCGTCATATGCAATCTTTACTGCGGCTCTCCAATGCATATAACTTAAGTATCGACCCAGTATTAATGCCCCCCGTTATTATGGCTGCATATCGTGTCGTTCTGGTCTCTCCGCTCTATGATGGAAATGTTGGAGCAATCGCACGTGCTATGGCAAATTTTGGGCTTTCTGAACTTGTCATGGTAAATCCCTGCGAGCTCACAGATGAAGCTTTCAGACGAGCCAAGCATGCCCAGTATATCTTGGAGAATGCCAGCATCGTTTCCGATTTTGAGACAGCGGTTTCCGGCTGCGATCTTGTTGTCGGGACTTCCGGAATTGTTACCAGCGGTCAGAAAAATTTCACGAGGATTCCTGAAAGCGCCAGAGGCTTTGCTGATAAAATGAAGAGTTATACTGGAAAAGTGGCTCTGGTCTTCGGTCCTGAGGACGATGGGCTTTCCCAGCATGATCTGGAGCACTGTGATATTCTGGTGCACATTCCGTCAAGCGATGGCTACCCCGTTCTGAATCTTTCTCATGCAGTTTCCATCATTGCCTATGAAGTGTTTTTAGCAGGCAACTTCGAGCATAATCTGTCTGAAGCTACCGATGAAGACAAGGAACGTCTCTTTGAATTTTTCAACTGTCTGCTTGATTCAGTGAATTATCCAGAATTTAGAAAAGAGAACACATCAACAATGTTCCGCAGAATAATCGGCAGAGCCGTCTTAACAAAATGGGAGTTCTGCACTCTGGTGGGAGTAATTGCTGACGCTCATAGAATAATCGAGGGGAAGAAGCCTCTTCCTCCCTGATCAATTTAAAGCTGATCTTCCATTGCCTTAGGAATGCGTTTTCTGGTGTATTCCCTGACTGCATTTCTGATGGCATCATCAATTGAAACAGAGTCACCGTCTTTGACAAGGCATTCAAGCTCTACCACATTTCCCTTGGGAAGATCGATGGTGATGCGTTCTATGTATTCAGGAGTAAAATTCGCTTCTACGAACTCATCGACAGCTGTCCTGATCGCATCAGACACTGTAGGAAACCTACCAATTTCCACAAGTTTTTCCAGCGCTTTAGCTCTGTCATTCTGGAGTCTCACGGTGATTCTTTCAGTGTCCGCCATACTTACTACCTCGTCTTTATTGTCAGACAAAACATGCATTAATGTCAGACATATGTCATATATGGCATTGGGTATATAATCATTAGTGTCTGCTCAAAATTTGTTTAAACCCTGTTAAACACGATTTTATTTGGCTTTTTTGCAACATGAGTATTTAAGTAAAATGCTGGTTTTTTGCCTCTTTCAAGCACAAATGCTTTATAAAGGTATATAAATTCCATTGATTGGTGACCTAATTGGCCAGAATAAAAATTGAGAATGTAGTAGCTTCCACTTCTCTTGGTGAGGAGCTTGATCTGCAAGCGATTGCTCTTGCATTGGAAGGTGCGGAATATGAGCCAGAACAGTTTCCGGGACTTATCTATAGGCTTAAGGAACCTAAAACAGCTACTCTTTTGTTCCGCAGCGGAAAAGTTGTATGTACTGGAGCAAAGAGTCTTGAGAATGTCAAGGTAGCTATCACAAAGGTCGCCAAACAGATTGAGAAAGCCGGCATCAAAGTACAGATCGAACCTGATGTTGTAGTTCAGAACATTGTCGCTTCTTCAGACTTGTGCCAGGAGATCAATCTGAATGCAATTGCCATTTCTCTCGGACTTGAAAGAGTAGAATACGAACCAGAGCAGTTTCCGGGTCTTGTATACAGGCTCGATGAACCTAAGGTAGTAGTTCTTCTCTTTGGATCCGGAAAACTCGTATGCACCGGTGCCAGACAGCCTTCTGATGTAGAAGAGGCTGTATGTAAGATCACTGAGGAATTACGTTCAGCGGGGCTTCTGCGCTGATACCTATTTTTGACAACCACATGCACCTCCAGCCTGCAGGAAAAGGCGTGGAGGCGGTCAACATTTTTCATAAGTACGGCGGCACACATGCAATTCTGTGCCACATGCCTTATTCTGAAGTTCAGATTACATCAGGCAGCAGTTTTCTTGAATCTTACAACATCACACTCAGAATGGCTGAAAAATGCAACTCTGAGACTCCGGTTAAGCTCTTTACCGCTGTAGGACCTTACCCAGTTCTTCTTATCGGACTCGCTGAGAAATACGGCATGGGCAGGGCTGTGGAGATCATGAAGGAAGGAATGGAATCTGCTCAGAAACTGGTATTGGAACGCAAGGCTGTAGCTATCGGAGAAATCGGGCGGCCTCATTTCGAAGTCAGTCCTGAAATTCTTGAAGCCTCCAATGAAATCATGGCTTATGGGATGTCTCTTGCTAAAGAAGCAGGCTGTCCCGTCATCCTTCATACTGAAAGCGGAACTTCCGAATGCATGGCGGATCTGGCTAGAATTGCGGACAGTGCAGGCCTTCCAAGATCGCGCGTTGTCAAGCATTATTCTCCTCCATTGGTGCTGGAAGAAGAAAATTTTGGTCTGTTTCCTTCAGTTCTTGCAACCCGTCCTGCAGTTTCTGAAGCTCTGGAAAAAGGAACCAGATTTGTGATGGAAACTGATTACATGGATGAACCTTCGAGACCCGGGGCAGTTTTGGATATAAAAACAGTTCCTAAGCGCACCATGGGTTACATAAATTCTAAAAGGATGACTGAAGAACAGGCCTGGAAGATCCACAAGGATAATCCAGAAGAGCTTTACGGGTTTAGTCTGAACTTTTAATTTTAGACTGCATTTTCTGTCTTTCTACCCATTCTTGTCCTCTGGGTGACTTATGCCAAGAAGATAATATTGAAGACAGATATTCATCGCCGTTCACCGCTGCAGTAATATTTTCTTCTATAACATCGGGTTCAGTGTATGTGTCTAAGACTTCTTGTGTTCCGTGTACAAGGTCCCATCTTTCTTCGATTGCAGGGGAAATCTCCTTGTTGGTATTCTTCAGTGTTTTTATTGTAAATTTTATCCCTGAGCGGTCTGAGAGCTTTTTCATCATGTAGTGAATGGCTGGAACTGAGTATACTGATAATTCTCCCTTTTCCTGATGAATGAATAAGTAATCAGGAACCTCAACATTCTCGTTCACTCTTTTTGCCCAGTTGATTTCGGTATTTCTGACATTTTCATATCTTTCCAATTCTTTTTTGGTATCTGGATGGAAGATCACAGTTCTCAGACTCGTACCGTACTTGTCTTTTCTCATGACGCATACGTGATCGTGATAGATGTCATTCACGCACAGGTTGAGCATTTCACTGTAACGCAGATTCAGCTGAAGTCCCATGTGAAATATCAAACGTTCAACGCCTTCTGCTTCATTCAGTATCAGCTGGACTTCTTCATTTGTAAGTTTGTCCTCTTCGTTCGGTTTGCTAGGGCGTTCAGTTATCTTCATTATTTCAAAAATCTTATTTTTGTTAAATGACGCATATCTTGAGGCAGTGGCATAGTACTCTTTGTTTATACTGGCTGGAGATCCTTTGAGCAGAACATCCCTTATAAAATTAACAACGTCTCCATCCCATTCCTGAGGCGAAGCGCTCATTCCGTTCTCCACCAGCTTTGTGCAGATCCATGAGAGTGTACATTTCCGCTTATAAACAACCAGTTCAGAGAGGCCGCTGTTCGCTAAATGCTATATGTAATTATTGAATGTAATTTCGGGATTCCACTCCCTCTCTGTACCGTTATTTTCTTTAGTTGAGTATTTGGTAATGTCACTCATTTGATCCGAATATCGATATTACATCTGATATTAATTATTGTCTAATCTATTATTTAAGTCCCAGACTGCTAATATTATTGTAATTTATGGTATTATCCATATATTTTGTTGATCTGCGGTTGCATTTGAAGAATATAGATTTTGAAAACTGGTACAAAACGTTATAATACACAAAACGAAAATGGGCCACGATTCGTGTCTCATTGGAGCTAGTATATGAAAAGTAAAACAGTCAAACGTTATTCTAAAAAGCAGATCCTGTCCATGTTGGATCCTCTGATTGCGGAGTGGTTTACCAACAGGTTTGAAGATTTTACAGAGCCGCAGTCTTACGCTGTGCCTTTAATACACCAGCGTAAAAATGTTTTAGTGTCTTCACCGACAGGGTCCGGCAAGACTCTTACAGCTTTCACGTCAATTATCAATGAGCTTTTTAAATACTCCAAAGAAGGGAAGCTGGAAGACAGGGTTTATGCGGTTTACATCTCTCCGTTAAAGGCTCTGGCAAATGATATTGATAAAAATCTTGAAGAACCCTTGAGAGAGATGAGGGAAACGGCTGAAAGACTCGGAACTGAGTTTCCCAACATCCGTGTAGGGGTGAGGACTGGAGACACATCTCAGTCTGAAAGACAGAAGATGCTGCGGAAGCCTCCGCATATTCTGATAACTACTCCTGAAAGTCTTGCTTTGATACTGGCTGCTCCAAAGTTCAGGGAGAAGCTCTCCGGTGTGGAATATGTAATCCTGGATGAGATTCACGAAGTATGCGATTCTAAGCGCGGGGTCTTTTTATCTCTCACATTGGAACGGCTTCAGGATATCTGCAGCAAACCGTTTGTGAGAGTCGGATTGTCTGCAACACTGGCACCGATCAATGAGGTGGCTGAATATCTGTGCGGTTATGAAAACGGAGCTCCCAGAGACTTCAATATTGTGGAAATTATGAGACAGAGGGATCTGGATATACAGGTCATATGCCCAACGGAGGACATGACAGCTCTGCCTTATGAGGTGGTCAATGCCAAGATGTATGACCGCTTGAGCGAGATGATAAATGAGCACAGAACCACAATCGTCTTTACAAACACTCGTTCCGGTACTGAAAATATCGTCTACAAACTGAGGGAGCGCGGACTGGAGAGCGTTGAGGCGCATCACGGTTCATTAGCCAAAGAGACCAGGCTTGACGTTGAAGAACGTCTGAAGAACGGAGAGCTGAAGTGTGTTGTTTCTTCAACATCTCTGGAACTTGGGATTGACATAGGGTTTGTTGATCTGGTGGTGCAGATCGGTTCTCCCAAGTCAGTTGCCAAAGGCTTACAGCGTATAGGCAGGAGCGGTCACGGTCACGGGCTTACTTCCAAAGGCAGAATACTTGTCTTTGAGAAGGACGATCTTGTGGAATGTGCGGTTCTCTGCCGTGCTGCCCATGATAAGCATATTGACAGAGTCTCAATCTCTGAAAACTGTCTGGATGTACTTTCTCAAAGCGTTGTCGGAATGTCTCTTGAGAAAAGATGGGAAGTCGATGAGGCTTTGGAACTGGTCCGCAGGTCATATTGTTTCAGAAATCTCAAAAAGGAAACTTTTCTGGAAGTGCTTCGTTACCTCGGCAGCAAAGATGCCTTTGAAGGCGTTTATCCTAAAATTTGGTATGATGAGGAAGAAAATATCTTCGGCAGAAGATCAGGTTCCAGGATGATTTACTTCCTGAATTTAGGAACGATTCCTGAAGAAGCAAATTACAAGGTGTTTACTGAAAAAGGCGGAATGATCGGGGACCTTTCGGAAAAGTTCGTAGAGAGGCTTTCATCCGGTGATGTTTTCGTTCTCGGCGGAAAACCGTATGAATATGTGCGTTCAAAGGGAATGAAAGTCTTTGTCAGGGATGCCGGAGGCCGCAAACCCACCGTCCCGTCTTGGAGCGGAGAGATGCTTCCCCGTTCATTCGATCTTTCAATGGGGGTTGCTAAATTCCGCAGGGAAATGGCTGAACGCATCGACAGAGATGACAATATGGAATGGCTGATGTCGTTCGGTGTAGATGCCGGGTCAGCTCAGTCTATTATTTCATACTTTAATGAACAAAAAGGCAGCTGCGGATATATTCCGGATGATAAAGATTTGATCATTGAAGGTTACGTTGATCCTTCTGGAAAATACAGCATGGTCTTCCACTTTCCTTTTGGAAGAAGAGTCAACGATGCTCTTTCCAGAGCGTATGCATTCGTCATAACCAGAGAAATGAACTGCAACGTCTCAGTATCTGTTACTGATGATACGTTTATGATTTCTTCTCCGGAAAGAATCAATCTTGCAGTAGTGAAAGATCTGCTGAAAGAGAGTGCTCTGGAAGACACCCTTATGCGTGCCATCAAAGATTCTGAGCTGTTTAAGCAGAGATTCAGGCATACGGCGTCCCGCAGTTTCATGATTCTTCGTAATTATAAAGGAAAAGAAGTATCCGTGGGAAGGCAGCAGATACGTTCTTCTTATCTTTTAGATGCTCTGCGCAGCATTGACGGCGTTCCGGTAATTGATGAAACTTACAGAGAAATCATGGAAGATGTTATGGACATAAACAATGCAAAACTGATCCTCCATAACATTGAAAGCGGAGAGATGAAGGTTCATACCATTGACTATAATTCTTCTCCGTCTCCGTTTGCACACAACGCTGTCCTGGCAGGAATTTCAGACATGGTTCTGATGGAGGACCGCGGAGCTCTCCTGAGGGAACTGCACCGTAAAGTTCTGACCAAAGTGCTTGGAGTGGATATATCAGAATTCGAGTTCAAGGAAGATCAGGTAGTACCTTACTTCCGTCAGAAAACAGGCACCGCTTCAACCAAGCAGGAACTGTTCAGCTTAATATCCAGAATTCAGCCTGTAAGGGTATTCAAGGAAAAAGGAAGAAATGTGTATCCTTTCTGTCTTGCCAACCGGGAAGACATAGATGAATGGACCAAGGAGCTGCTGGAAGACGGAAAGATCTCCACTATTTTCCTTGATGATGTTTATTTCGTAACTTCTAAAGATCTTCCTGTATACCTGTCTGCGTTGTCCTCGCAAAGAACGCTGAACGAGCTTGACAACAAGGTCCTTGACTCCCTCGATGAAGAGCATATGATTCCTGAGCTGGTATCATCGCTGGAAGTTCCGAGGGAGAAGATTGCGCAGTCTCTGAGAAAGCTTGAAGTATGCGGCCTGGTGAAGCGTACAGCATATCAGAATGGGAAGTGGACTTATCTCAAGCAGGAAGAGATTTCTCTGCCGTCACGGGAAGAGTCCATTGATACAGCAATCCTGAATTATCTGAACTGCTACGCTCCTGCGGACGTAGAGGATATCGCATTTGCATTAAGCCTCTCTTCTAAGGAAGTGCAGACTGCCTTGAAAGGCATGATGCACAGAGAACTGGTAAGAGAAGGTAAATATTTAGTTTCTGAAAATAATCAATATATGCTTAAGAAAGATTATCTGAGACTGAAGACGGATAACCTGCAGGCATATGATTATTCAAACGTGGAGGCACACCGCAGAAATAAGCAGGACGGGCCTTTTGATACGATTGAGGAATTATTCAAAGCAAATGTTACACTCGGCTCACCGTTAGATGCATTTTACCGTGTAAACAACTTCAGCATGAAAGACTGGGAAGAATTGAGAAAGTCTGGAAAAATTCTTCTCGGCAGATTTATGCGGGGGCGTGTAAGATACATACTTTCAGAAGACGCTCCTCCTTATGTATCAGCATACCGCAGAGATAAACTGAATGCACTGGATACCAGAGTTTTGGAAATAATCTCCTCAGCTATGGGTGATGGAGCGTCACTGAGGCAGATCTCTGCAATTATGCCTGACAGAAGCAAAGATGAGATCAAGGAATCCATCGACCACCTTGACCGCAATATGTATGTTGTACGCAGATTTGAGGAAAGAGAAGAGCGTGCATCCGAGAACACATACATCAGGTATGACGCACCGGAATTCGATGGCGATCCTGTCAGAGATATCGTTGAGCAGTACATCCGGTCCTATGGTCCCATTTCTGTCTATATGATTTCAACTGCAACGCAGTTTACAAACGAACAGATCATGAATGTCATTAAAGATCTGGACGTGGAATCAGTTTCAGTCGGGGAAGGGCGGGAAGAAATGTTTGTCTTCCGCGATGAACTCGAGAATCTTGGAAAAGCAAGTACTCAGCCGCAGGGATGCAAAGTCGTATCTCTCTATGATCCAAGTGTTCAATCAATCTGGGCTGCAGTTGCTTCCAGGTTCGGAGACAGATGGATTTACCCGATTATCCGCGATGGAACCCTGATCGGCGGGGCAGAAAAATGGAATATGAGCGGTGTCATCGAAATCCGTGAGCTGGATGTAGATACTGTTGAAAATATTCCCTCTGTTCTTGATGCGTTAGATGTTCTCATGCAGTATCATAAGATGGAAGGATATGATGTCATCAGAGTGAGAGAAGTCATGGGAAATATCCCTTCCAACTCTCCGCAGGAAGTACGGGACATCTTTTCATCAAAAGGATGGATTGAAGTCGGCGACATGTTTGCAAAAGGGAATTTGGTCCCTACCCGCTGTTCCTTCGATGCAGCCCTTTCCTTAGTGTTCACAAAGCAGGGATTAGGCAAACGCTTCCAGAATGTAGCAGATGCCATCAAGGTCCAGGGAGGTCTGCGTTCTGATGCTTCAACTTCAATCAGATGCCGCAACAGGATTCCTTTGAAAAGCATGTTTGACATGGGGTTTGTAGTCAAGGTTCAGGCGATTCCCGATTACATTACGTACACATCTCTGGAATTTGCCAGTCTCTGCAGGGCTGCAAAGAACCGTGAGATTACTCCTGATATGAAACTAATTCTGAAGATGATTGAAAGCGGAAAACCAATGTTTAAAGGTACGATCTTAAACAATTCTCCGCTAAGCAAAGATGCCACCCAGGAAGCGCTGAAATCTCTGACTTCTGGATCAATCATCTATACTGATCAGAATAAGCGTTTCAGAATTATCCCAGATTCAGGCATGGATGTTCATGACGCAAGGAAATCAATAATCATCCACTTCTTTGAGAACTACGGTCTGTTTAGCGCAGAAAACCTCTCTCGTTTCCTGAGATTCCGCATGCCGATGAGAGACATCCGGCAGATCCTTGCAGAACTTGAGGATGAAGATTTCCTTGTGAAAGGATTCTTAGTAGATGGTACAGACACGATGTACTGGATCATGAAGTCTGAACTGGAGAGCTATGGAGCTGCAAATTTCAAAGGCGAGGTGGTCATAACTCCGGACGACAATCTGCATACATATCTCTCAGATTGGATTAAAAAACTGAGAGGAGGAGCTACTTACTCCGTTATAATGGACGGCTCTAGACTGGCAGGATCTTTCCGCGGCAGAGTCAACTCCAAAGATGAAATGTCTGTCGAAGACTTTCTCGGCTCTCGGGAAGCAGAACTCATCTTGGAAAGATATGCCCGGTCTAACGGGATCGTGTGCAAGCGCACCACCGATTCCGAAGATGACTGGGACATTCTTTCATTCTATGAGAAAACAAATCCAGGAACTGTATAAAGTATACATTTGTACGAAACGTTTAATATCGCCCAATCAGCTTCAGGGTCATGAAGATTCCATGTGAACTAATTGTTTGGTATGTGCTTCCTGCCATACGAAGAGAATTAGCTCGAGAATTGGTTGACAAACATGGCATGATTCAGGCAGAAGTAGCCCGTAAGTTTGGTGTTACTGATGCAGCTGTTTCACAGTATCTAAAATCAAAAAGAGGCAGCAACAAAGAGCTTGAGGCCAGCGGCAGATATGATGAATTCAAAAATGAAATTACCATATCCGCTCAGAGAATCGTTGATGGTTCAGACATAGTTACCGAAACATGCAGGATCTGCGAAATAATCAAAAAAAGCGGAATGCTGGTATCGATCTATGAAGTGCATACAGGTCTGAAAGCGCCAGACTGCGTATGTCCAGACTGCTGCCACATCGATGATTAAATCTTATATTCAGGGCTCATGCCGATATAGAAGTATTCCTGAGCATAGCCGGCATATGGTCCGAAATGATCTCTTGCATAGGAGCCTACCTTTGCGTAGCTTCCTTTGATACCATATTTATCTTCCATGACATGACTTATTCTTGCGTCAATAGGGCAGGCCTGCAGATGTCCTAATGAGAATAAAGCAACACAGTCTGCGACCTTTGGACCTATTCCATACACAGTCATCAGTTTCTGAACAGAATCTTCATAGTTCATATTTTTCAGTTCTTCCAGATCAAACTCTCCTGAATAAACACTCTCAGCATATTTTTTCAGTCTTTCAGCCCTGAAACCGAGTCCGCATTTTGACAGATCCTGTGAAGCAATCTCTTCAGGTAGAGGAAATGCAAATAAATCCTCTTCAAGTTCCTGTCCGCATTTGCGGCATACTGTTTCGATCATAGATTTTATTCTCGGCACCGTGGCGTTTGTAGCAAGCATGTATGATGCAGAACACTCCCACAAGTCCTGTCTCAAAATCCGCATACCTCTGAATCTTTTTACAGCGGCCGCCACCTGATCGTCTTTGCATATGCTGTTATAGATTTTGTCTAAGTCGTCATCAAGCCTCAGATAGTTGCAGATAAATTCTTCTGATGCTCCTCTGAATGAGATCTCATCATCATTCTGGCAGATGTAAATTATTTTGTCCCGACACACTCCTCTCCATTCCTCTCCTACCCTTTTCCATCGAAAGGCCTGACCATTGTTGAGTGTGTATTCTACATTCACATCTGCTTTCATGAACCTAAATTATTTTGCAAGTATTAATCATAAGTGGCTGTTTTTATAAGAGATATTCTATGCGAATGTACCAAGTCTTCAGATCTTTGAATTGCAGTCATCTGCTACATTAATCGATTTTAGCTCTGAGATGTTGACTCTTATGCTGGTCATTAACTTATTATTAAATGACGCACATTCAAGATTAAAAACCATGACTTAAGCTGGAGGAATGCGAGAATGGAAAATGAAACTGATGTGCTATTCTGCAATCAAATCAAGGAAATCTTGTCCTCCGCAAGGTCAAAAGCATATTCAGCTGCCAACTTTGCCATGGTAGAATCGTATTGGCTGATCGGTAAAAGCATTGCTGAGCAGCAGGACGGCAACCATACAGCAGAATATGATAGCCAGTTACTAAATGAATTATCAACACGAATGATTGCTGACTTCGGAAAGGGGTTTGATGAAACTAATCTTAAGACAATGCGACAATTTTACCTTACATTTCTAAATCGAGACGCACTGTGTCGCGAATTAAGTTGGTCTCATTATCGTTTGCTTATGCGTGTTGAAAATGAGTCTGCAAGGCAGTTCTATATTGATGAATGTGTAAAATCAAATTGGAGCATTCGTCAGTTGGAAAGGCAGATTAACACACATTCGTATGAAAGATTGCTTGCAAGCATGACAACAGGGCTGGACTGATTGACACTGAAAAGCGTGAACCTAAAAAAACGCCGGAAGATATAATCCGAGATCCGTATGTGCTTGAATTTCTTGGTTTAGAGCAAGCTGCAAGTTTTTATGAGTCGGATATTGAGCAAGCCCTTATTGACCATATGCAAAAATTCCTTCTTGAACTTGGACGCGGTTTTTCTTTTGTCGCGAGACAGAAACATATCAACTTCGATGGTAGACATTTTCACATAGACTTAGTTTTTTATAATTATGTTCTAAAATGTTTTGTTTTAATGGATTTAAAAACCGGAGACTTGACGCATCAGGATATTGGACAGATGCAGATGTATGTCAACTATTATACGCGTGAACTGATGAATGAAGGTGACAATCCACCTATTGGAATTGTACTTTGTTCAGATAAAAGTGACGCGGTGGTAAAATACACTTTACCGGAAGGCAATACACAGATTTTGTCTAAGTATAAACTCTACCTTCCTACAGAAGAGGAATTGAAACAAGAGAATTGAGGCAGAGCGCAGGGCACTTGATGTCAGAGTTACTGAATAAATGCAGTCTTTGATGCAATCATCTGCCGTATAATTCATTCAGATCGCTCTTTCACATTACATGCTCAGAATGAGCGGAACAGCGTATTAAGCATAGATCGCCTTGCATCTTTCTTATCAAAATTGGGACGCGATGATTGTCCAGGGTATGCAAAATATCATTATCTGTGTCCATCACTCAAAACAATGTAAATGGCTATACCAAAAACATATAAACCAATGGAGCCTTGCCTTATTTCAGTGCCACTGTAGCTCAGCGGTAGTCTTTTAAAAAAAGACCGTTAAGGAGCGGCGGTTTCGTAAACCGCAGGCCGAGGGTTCGAACCCCTCCAGTGGCTCTTTTTTGTCTTTACTTTTTGAATATGGATCGCGTCTTCTCTGAAGCTTATTATAGTTGGTTCATGATACATCGTCAATGATCCAGCTGGACAATCTGGTACTTCTTCTCATCGTTTTTATCGGAGGAGGCATAGGTGCAGTTTTAAGATGGTCCATTTCTACAGCGGTCTTAAAGAAAACCAATCACATATTCCCGATTGGAACATTTATCATAAACATATCTGGATCATTTCTCATAGGTGTCATTTCTACTTTAGTATTATATGATAATTATCAATTATTAAATTTATTTTTGATAACAGGTCTTCTTGGAGGATATACTACATTCAGCACATATGAATTGGAAACAGCCCAGTTGTTTAAAAAGAATAAGTCTGTAGCAATAATTTACTGGCTTGGTTCAGTTGCTGCCGGCATCATAGCAGCATGTATCGGAGTATTTTTAGCAGGGGGATTTGCTTGAAGTACGACATTCTTCTGGTTTTTCTGGGAGGCGGATTCGGTGCAGTGATACGGGAACTGCTGGTTATGCTCATTCCTTCTGAAAGCCTTCTGTCCCTGCCTGTTTTTATTGCCAATATGACCGCTTCCTTTTTCGTTGGAATTCTAGCCGGCTTGATCTCTAAAAGTAAAATCACTGGCAGCCAAAGTGCATTTTTATCAGTCGGTTTAATGGGTGGGCTTTCTACATTTAGTACGTTTATTTATGAAATAGTTCTGCAGATAAAGACAATAGACGCAGTGCTCATTGTGTATGTGTTTTTAACACTGGCTATTGGTCTTATGTTTGTTATGGCTGGACTCAAAATCGGATCTTATAAATCAAGATCTGTTCTTTAAGTACTCATTTACAATTTTTATTGCGCAGACATCCCCGCACATGGAGCATCCCTCATCCTCGTTAGTGATTCCTCTGGAACGGTATGCCCTTGCTTTTTCTTCATCTATTGCCTCTTCGTACATAGCTCCCCAGTTGAGATCTTTTCTTGCCTGCGACATTCTAAGGTCGCGGTCTCCTCCTCTGCCTAACGCCAAATCTGCTGCATGGGCGGCTATTTTGCTTGCTATCAGGCCTTCCTTCACATCTTCAGGGGTAGGGAGGGACAGATGTTCTGCAGGTGTTACATAACATAGGAAGTCTGCTCCTTTCCAGGCAGCATATGCGCCTCCGATTGCTCCTACAATATGATCATATCCAGGTGCAATATCCGTCACTAATGGTCCCAGTACATAGAATGGAGCGTGGTCACAAATCCTCTTTTCAAGCCTGACATTGGCTTCGATCTGGTTCATCGGAACATGTCCCGGCCCCTCAACCATTGCCTGTACGCCGGCGTCTCTGCAGCGGTGGACCAGCTCTCCAAGGTTTATCAGTTCATTGATCTGGGGGCCGTCAGTAGCATCATTTGTCGATCCAGGTCTGATTCCGTCTCCCAGTGATAATGTGAATTCATACTCCTTCGCCAGTTCCAGGAGGTAGTCGAAGTTTTTGTAGAGCGGATTTTCCATCTCATTGTGAAGTATCCAGGCAACTAAGAATGATCCCCCTCTGGAAACTACGCCTGTGACCCTCGGGGACCGTTTAAGGCGGTCCACAAGCTCTTTGGTTATTCCGCAGTGGACGGTCATAAAATCCACTCCGTCCTTTGCATGCTGGATTATCCCGTTGAAGATGTCGTCTTCAGTCATGTCAACGACAGCTCCTTTCCTTGCCAGTCTGATTCCCGTCTGATATATGGGAACAGTCCCTACAGGAATAGTGCATTCAGACAGTATTCTTTTTCTTATGCTGTCTATGTCGCCGCCTGTACTGAGATCCATCAAAGCATCGGCTCCGTATTTTAGTGAGATCTGGACCTTTTCCATCTCTTCTTCTACCTCAACGCGGTCTCTGGAGGTGCCTACATTGACGTTGACCTTTACTGAAAGTCCTTCTCCGATTCCGCAGGCTTTTGGTGAATGGATTGGATTGCGTGGGATTACTATCCTGCCGGCCTCTACGCCGCGTGCTACAAACTCTTCCGCAACGCCTTCGGTCTGTGCTACATTTTTTATCTCGGGTTCAAGCCTATTTTTCAGTCCAACCATGGAGCCCATAGTAATCTAAATTGCACTCAGATAAATGAGGTTTTGGTATAATCAGAAAAAGGCCTCGATTTTCGAGTATAATACACCTTAAAATGCCATATCCAGCATATAATATTGAGATACGTATTAGTATTAGGAAGCCATTAGGGAAGAGGTCAGAATAGCGGCAGGGATGCATAATTCTGCTAAGTTGCTGGCGAACGAATCGATGTTCGACGCGTCAGAGGTTTAATCATGGTTGAAAATGATTACGGTGCGGACCAAATCCAGGTTTTGGAAGGTTTACAAGCAGTTCGAAAACGACCCGGTATGTATATTGGATCCACAGATATCCGAGGACTACATCATCTGATTTATGAGGTTGTTGACAACAGTATTGATGAAGCAATGGCAGGTTTCTGTACAGACATCAGTATTACAATAAATGCAGACAGCAGCGTAACTGTGTCTGATAACGGCAGAGGTATTCCTACCGGAATCAATCACAAGTACGGAAAGTCGGCGGTAGAGCTGGTTGCAACAGTATTGCATGCGGGAGGTAAATTCGACCGCAAGAGCTACAAAGTATCAGGAGGGCTTCACGGTGTAGGTCTGTCAGTGGTTAACGCTCTTTCTGAGTACCTTGAAACGACTGTTAAGAGGGAAGGACACATTCATGTTATGAAATGTGAGCGCGGAGAGGTAGTTCTCCCGCTGAAAGTGATAGGAGAAACTTCTGAGACTGGTACCCAGCAGCATTTCAGGCCCGATCCCGATATTTTTGATACACTTGATTTTGACAGTGAGATCTTAGCCAACCATTTTCAGGATTTAGCGTACCTGAACCGCGGAGTTAAGATCACATTTAAAGATCTGAGGGAGGAACATCAGAGAGATAATGTGTTTTATGCTGAAGGCGGAATTGTTGAATTCGTCAAGCATTTAAACAGAGGCAAAACTCCGATGCATGACAATCCGATCTATCTGTCCTGTGAAAAGGACGATATGATACTGGAAATCGCCATGCAGTATACTGATGCGTATTCCGAGAGCGTTTATTCATATGTCAATAACATCAACACGATCGAAGGCGGAACCCACCTGATGGGATTCCGCACTGCACTTACCAGATCCTTGAATGACTATGCAAGAAAGAACAAGCTGGTCAAGGATAATGAGAGCAACCTTTCCGGAGAAGATGTCAGGGAAGGTTTGACCGCGATCATCAGCGTTAAGATTCCAGAACCACAGTTTGAAGGACAGACCAAGACTAAACTGGGAAACAGCGAAGTAAGGGGACTTGTGGATTCCTGCGTCTATTCAACTCTGGCAACATTTCTTGAAGAGAACCCGAAAGTGGCCGAAGCCTGCGTGAAGCGTTCTATCTTAGCCTTCCAGGCGAGAGAGGCAGCCAGAAAGGCAAGGGAGCTTACCAGAAGAAAAGGAATTCTGGACGGGGGCGGACTGCCCGGTAAACTGGCGGATTGTTCTGAAAAAGATCCCTCGAAGTGCGAACTGTTCATTGTGGAAGGAGATTCTGCAGGAGGCAGCGCCAAGCAGGGAAGGGACCGTAAGTTCCAGGCGATTCTGCCTTTGAAAGGTAAAATCCTCAATGTGGAAAAATCAAGAATCGACAAGATTCTGAAAAATATAGAAATCAGAAGCCTGATCACTGCCATCGGTGTCGGTGTCGGTCAGGAGTTTGATCTGGAAAAGATACGATACGGAAAAGTCATCATCATGACCGATGCCGATGTAGACGGTGCTCACATCAGTACGCTTCTCTTAACTCTGTTTTACAGATACATGAAACCGCTGATCGATGACGGCCATGTCTATCTGGCTATGCCGCCTTTGTATAAAGTTTCCAAGGGCAACAAGATCTCTTATGCGTATAATGAGAAAGAGCTGGAAAAGCTTATGGAAGAATTTGGAAAGGGTTTCGCTGTCCAGAGATACAAAGGTCTCGGAGAGATGAATCCCGCACAGCTTTGGGAAACGACAATGGATCCAAGTGTTAGATTGTTGAAAAAGGTCAGTATTGAAGATGCCGTGAGAGCAGACGAGCTCTTTACGATTTTAATGGGAGACCAGGTAGAACCCCGCAGAGAGTTTATCATGTCTCATGCAACCGAGGTTGCGAATCTGGATATCTGAGGAGGTCTGTGAATGTCTGATGAAATAGAAAACAACGCTGCAGAAAATACTTCCAAGGAATTCAAATGTCCCATTGAAGCAGAGATGAAAAAGTCCTACATCGACTACGCAATGAGTGTCATTGTAGGAAGAGCTCTTCCTGATGCCAGAGATGGTCTGAAACCTGTACACAGAAGAATCATCTATTCAATGCATGATCTTGGTGTATTCTCCAACAAACCTCACAAAAAATGCGCCAGGATTGTGGGAGACTGTCTGGGTAAGTACCATCCGCATGGAGATTCAGCCGTGTATGATGCCCTGGTGCGTATGGCGCAGGACTTCTCTCTCAGATACCCGATGATTGAAGGTCATGGTAACTTCGGCAGCATTGACGGAGACTCCGCGGCTGCTATGCGTTACACCGAATGCCGTCTCAATAAGATTGCAGAAGAGATGCTTCACGATATTGACAAAGACACAGTTGATTTTGTTGATAATTTCGATGCATCTCTAAAAGAGCCTGCAGTACTGCCTTCCAAGATCCCCAGTCTTCTGGTTAACGGATCTTCCGGTATTGCTGTGGGAATGGCCACCAATATTCCGCCTCACAATCTGAAGGAAGTCTGCGATGCCCTGGTACATTTGATTGATGATCCGTCCGCAGACACGATTGACTTGATGACGTACATCCCAGGTCCTGATTTTCCTACAGGCGGAACAGTCTACGGTACAAACGGAATCATCGAAGCATATTCCACTGGAAAAGGCCGCATCAAAGTCAGAGCAAACACCTCTATCGAAGAAATGGAAGGCGGAAAGAAGCGTATCATCGTTTCAGAGATCCCCTACCAGGTCAACAAGTCCAATCTGATCGAGAACATTGCAGATCTTGTAAAAGATAAAAAAATCGAGGGAATAACAGATCTGAGGGATGAGAGCGACAGGGACGGAATGCGTATTGTAATTGAGCTGAGAAAAGACGTAATGGAAGAAGTAATTCTCAATCAATTATTTACACATACACAGATGGAAGTGACATTCGGAATTATTAATTTAGCATTAGTAAACAATGAGCCGAAAATCCTGACTCTGAAAGATATGCTCTCTGTGTATCTCGAGCACCGCAAGGAGATAGTCACAAAAAGAACTCAGTATGATTTAAAACAGGCACTGGCCAGGGATCACATTCTGCAGGCTTTAATCAAGGCTGTGGATGCAATTGATGATGCTATCGCAATCATCAGGGAAGCAGAGGATGGAGAAAGTGCAAAGCAGGGCCTTATGGCACGTTTCGAAATTGATGAAATTCAGGCCAAGGCTATCCTGGATATGAGACTGAGATCCCTTACAGGTCTGGAAATCGATGATCTGAGAGCAGAATTCGATGCCCTTCAGATTAAAATACAGAACCTCCAGGCCATTCTCGGCGATGAACATAAGGTTTTTGATATAATTAAATCCGAAATCCTTGAGATGAAGGAAGAATACGGAGACGAGCGTAAAACCCAGATCGTGATTGACAACGGAGACCTTGACATCGAAGATCTGATTCCAAATGAGGAAGTAGTCATCATGATCTCTAATGACGGCTACATAAAGAGGCTGCCTCTGAGTACATACAAGCAGCAGCACCGCGGCGGACAGGGCCTTATGGGTATGGAGACCAAAGAGGAAGATGCCGTTGTAGACCTGTTTGTGACAATGACTCACAGCTACATTCTGTTCTTTACAGACAGAGGCAGAGTTTACGTCCTCAAGGCTCACCGCATCCCGATTGCAGGAAGACATTCAAAAGGAAAGGCTATAGTCAATCTCCTGCCGAAACTTGAAGAAGGAGAAAAAATCGAGGATAACCTTCCGCTTGACAATTTTGATGACGATTACGATCTCATCTTTGCTACAAAGAAAGGTCTCATCAAGAGAACCAAGCTTGAGAACTACCGCAATATCAGATCCAATGGTATCATCGCCATCAGCCTTGAAGAGGGAGACTCTCTTGTCGATACAAAACTGGGCAAACAGGGGTCGGAGATTATTCTGGCCACTCGTGACGGCCAGGCTTCAAGATTCGATATCTCTGAAGTAAGAACTGTCGGAAGACAGGCAATAGGCGTCAAGGGAATCACACTGAATCCAGGCGATGAAGTTGTCAGCATGGCCGTGGTAACTCCTACAGACAAGCTGCTCAGCATCACAGAGAACGGGTTCGGAAAGATCTCCATGGTCAGAGACTATCGTAAAACCCACCGCGGCAGCAAAGGAGTCGTCACGATAAAAATGACAGACCGCAACGGGCACGTTGTTTCTGCAAAGCCCATCTCAGACGATAACCAGCTGATCATCACAACACAGCAGGGTATGGTCATACGCGTACCGGCTTCAGAAATCCGCACCATGGGCCGCTCTACTCAGGGAGTGAAAATCATGAATCTGAGTGAAGATGACAAGGTCACTGCAGCTGCCAGGCTGATAGGAACTGAAGACGAGGCTATGGTGGCAGAGCTTGAATCCCATGAGGATCTGAGCTTTATGCCCGTAGACAACTCTGATGAAGAATGAGCTTCCATGAGGTAAATTGATGGCTGGCAATCCAAAATATCAGGGCGAGAAAATAATCAAGGATTACGGCAAGTTGTCATTTGATTACGTTCCTGAGGTTCTAGTCCACAGAGAGGCTCAGCTGCAGCGTCTGCAGACGATCTTTAAGCCTGTACTGCACGGGGTCAGAAGAACCGCGCTGCTTCTCGGCAGCGTTGGTACAGGCAAGACTGTAACTGCCAAGCGCTTCTGCCAGAATATTACAAGCGAAGGCACTCTCGCCGGCATCAACATAACTTCCCTTTTGATAAACTGCAGGGAGAAACGCAGCGAACATGCTGTTCTCCATGCCATAAATTCTTTTTTCAATCCCGGCTGTCCAGACAGAGGGCTGGCTCCTGAAGAATTCCTACGCTCAATCAGAAGAAGCCTGGAAGAGAGAAAACTGCACATGATCATCGTGCTTGATGAAGCAGATGAGATTCTGCGCAGAGGTGCAGACGATTTAATTTATGTTCTTACAAGATTCAATGAAGAATTCTGCCAGGATTATTCATTGTCATTAATTTTGATCTCCCAGAGATATCTTCTTGACCAGCTGGATAAATCTGCATTGTCTACATTTTGTAAAGCTAACATTGTAAGTTTTGAGAGATACGATGCAGCAGAGCTGCGTGACATTGTGCTTTCAAGAATTGATCTGGCATTTTACCCGGGAACAGTGGAAGAGGAATGCATCGATCTGATCGCAGAATCTTCTGCAGACTGGGGTGATGCCAGATTTGCAATGGAACTTTTAGAAACCTCAGCGCTCATTGCTGAAGAGAGGAGATTATCTGGAGTTACTCCCGAGTGCGTCCGCGAAGCTAAGAATATGACCTGCAGCGATGGAAGTTACGAAACAAAACTTTCTAAAATGGATTATAATCATAAATTGGTACTGCTTTCAATCTGCAGATCAATAGGCAGGAGTGCTTACACTACTTCCATTGCCACAGAAAATGCTTACAAAATCGCATCGGAAGAATGTAAAACTGCAGCTAAGGGAACCACTACTTTCTGGAAATACCTCAAGGATCTGGCCAAGGACGGCTGGATAGAGCAGAAGGTGATTACTGATCCAAACGGTTCCGGGGGACGGACGACATGCATATACATTTCCGACTTCCCGATCGGCGAATTGAGATACATCATTGAAAAAGAATTCAATCTAACCATCTAAAGAAAAACTCCTTTATTGATTGATTACTTTTTTATTTTTGATATCCTGCATTCTAAATGTACTGTCTTTCATATAATTAAAAAACTGAAAGAAAATAGAATTGGAATACGATGTACTCAGTATTCCTGATTGTTTTCATCCTTTACTATTTTGGAGAGATATTTTCCGGTTAAGCTTTGAGGATCATTGGCAATTTCGCTTGGAGTGCCAACGGCCACTATCTGACCGCCTGCTTCCCCTCCGCCGGGTCCCATGTCTAAAACGTAGTCAGCGTTAGCGATCATGTCCAGATCATGTTCGATTACAATGACTGTTGCCCCGTTTTCAATCAGCCGCTGGAACACACCGATCAGCACCTGCACATCCAGCGGGTGAAGCCCTATTGTCGGTTCATCAAACACAAAAACTGCATCGTTCTGAGCCTTTCCCATTTCAGCAGCAAGCTTGAGTCTCTGAGCCTCGCCTCCAGACAAAGCAGGAGTGGACTCTCCCAGAGTGAGATAGCCAAGACCTAGATCGGCCAGCACCTGCAGCCGGTCTCTTATTTTTTTCACATCTTTTAGAAATTCCAATGCTTGTTCAACAGTCATCCCCATCAGCTCTGGAAGAGAAACTCCGGGGGAATCCTGCGCCGCCTTGGGAGAACGATAGCATATTTTCTCTGCTTCCTTCATATACCGGGAACCGCCGCAGTCTGGACATATTATATTCACATCAGGAAGAAATTGCACATCCATTGTAATCTGTCCGGTTCCATCGCATTCGGGGCAGCGCAGAGATCCGGTATTGTATGAAAAGTCACTTACCTTGTATCCATTGGCTTTTGCTTCCGGTACAGCAGCGTAAAGCCGCCGCAGATCATCCAATATGCCGCTATAGGTAGCTACAGTGGAACGGACGTTGACTCCTATCGGCGTGGCGTCAATGAGATTTACTCTCCCAATCTCTGGAGCTTCTACAGACCTTACATGAGCGGGCAGCGGTTTTCCATCAATCTGTGCTTTTAACGCCGGCAGCAGGCTTTCCAGAATAAGAGTGGTTTTGCCCGAGCCCGATACGCCTGTAACGGCTGTCAGCCGTCCCTTCGGAAGATCCAGTCTGAGTGCACGAACAGTATGCAGAGGATCGGTATTGAGTTTGATATGTCCATGCTCAAACATTGCCTTGGGATCTATGCGTTCCCGAATGACGGTGTCTTCATCATCAGTTAGAAATCTTGCAATCAGTGAGTTGGGAGATCTTGACACATCTTCCACGGTGCCTTGGGACAGCACCCGCCCTCCGTGTTCTCCTGCTCCAGGTCCCATTTCAATAAGCCAGTGGGATGCTTTCAATACTCGTACATCGTGATCTATCAGCACAACAGAATTGCCGTGGGCAATGAGGTCGTCTACGACTCCCAGCAGACCATCTACATTGGAAGGGTGCAGACCTATCGAAGGCTCATCTAATACATAGAGAACGCCGGTTGTGCGGTTCCTTACCGCTCTGGCAAGTTGTACCCGCTGGCGTTCACCTGTGGACAGAGTATATCCGGCTCTATCAAGGGAAAGATATCCCAGTCCCAGATCTGTGAGCCTTTTGGCAGTGTGAATGAACTGGTTTTTAATGCTCTCAGCCATGTCCCGCAGCTCTTCCGGCATGGCTGCAGGAACTGCCTTCACCCATGGTATGAGCGCATCCAGCGTCATGGCCGTTGTCTCAGCCAGGTTTTTGCCGCAGAGTAATGTAGAGCGAGCCTGTTCGCACAGCCGTGTACCGCCGCAGTCCGGGCAGACATCCTGCTTCAGGAATTTTTCCACCCGTTTCATACCTTTTTCGTCTTTGACTTTTTCCAGAGCGTTCTCTACAGTATAAACTGCGTTGAAATAAGTAAAATCCAGTTCGCCTGCCTGATTAGTCTTCTTTGCTTTGTATAGAATATGCTTCTTTTCTGCCGGGCCGTGAAAGACAATCTCCCGTTCCCGCTCAGTCAGTTCTGAAAACGGCACATCTGTGCGAACCCCCATTTCCCGGCATACATCCGTCATCAATGACCACATCAGCGAGTTCCAGGGTGCTACCGCTCCTTCGTCAATCGAAAGAGTTTCATCAGGTACCAGCGTGGTTTCATCAACTGCTCTCACAACGCCTGTACCGCTGCACGTTCTGCAGGCGCCTTGACTGTTGAATGAAAAGCTTTCTGCACTAGGGCCGTCAAAACGTGCACCGCATGTCGGGCATTGAAGCGGTCTTTCAGCTGCAACATTTAGTGATGGCGGCAGCATGTGTCCATTGGGACAGCGGTGGCTGCCCAGCCTGGAAAACATAAGCCTGAGCGGATTCAAAAGTTCAGTGGATGTTCCGAAAGTGCTCCGAACCCCTGAAACTACCGGTCGCTGATGAAGTGCCAGAGCAGCAGGGATATACTCGATGCTGTCTATTTTAGCTTCAGCGGCCTGAGTCATGCGTCTTCTTGTGTACGCAGACAGAGCTTCCAGATAGCGCCTCGAACCTTCTGCATATAGAACTCCCAGCGCCAGGGAGGATTTTCCCGAGCCGGATACGCCAGCCACTCCTACGAGCTTACCAAGCGGGATATCTAGGTCGATATTTTTTAGGTTATGAACCCGGGCACCCCGTATTTCGATATGATCTGGTGCATTATTGCCATTGGAAGAACTGTTCATTGACTCCGCTCCCTGATTACAGGATACTGCATATTAATCATGACTCTGACCACTCGTTGCAAGATGCCTTATGAACTAAAGTGCAAATCTATTTTAATTTTGTTCTTACTTTTTATTTATTAATAGGTCTCAGCAGTGAATACCGGGGCTGTTTGGAAACATGTCACTTTAAAATTATAGTCTCTTTAAATACCTTAGCTTGGCACCTGAAAAACCTCTGAGGTATAGTTATGATTGAAGTGCTAGCCACGATCATCCTGGTATTTTTAGGCGGGGGCATAGGCTCTTCGCTCAGATGGGGTGTAGGCAAAGCAGTCGGAAAAAGATATCACGGCAGTTTTCCCTGGGGCAATTTTGCAGTCAACATAACCGGTTCATTTTTGATAGGATTCCTTGCAACCCTGTTTCTGATTGACTGGGATAACAGGTATGGAACTTTCATGATAGCTCTGGTTATCACTGGACTTCTGGGTGGGTATACAACATTCAGCAGTTATGAGCTTGATACTGCAAAATTGATTGGAAAGAAGAAAACAGGCATAGCCGCGACATATTGGATAGGATCTGTCGTAGCCGGTCTGATTGCCGCGTTGGCAGGTATATTCCTTGCAGGGGTGATCCGGTGAAGCATGATGTGTGGCTTGTATTCGCCGGAGGCGGAATCGGAGCAGTCGTGAGAGAAGCATTGATGCTGTCGGTGCAGACTGTCGGCGGATTTCCATTCTCGATATTCTTTGCCAATGTGATTGCAGCATTCTTGATAGGTTTAGCTACAGGACTTGTTACAAGGGGCAGTTTAGGTGCAAGTGGAAATTTATTTTTCTCCACAGGTGTCATGGGAGGAATGTCAACTTTCAGTACGTTCATGCATGGTACCGATCAACTGTTGTTGGAATCTATCGATTTCACAGCTTTGATCTATCTGGTCATTTCAATGATTGTCGGTTTAATCCTTGCTCTGGGAGGCATTAAACTCGGCAGCGGAAGAAAGGCTGCAAACTAAATTTATTTCTTTCTAATTTTTTATTTTTTTCGTTACAATGTCGGAGAACGGTTAAATACACTCATCTCAAGTAGAATTCTATCAAGCAACGTGCTTGAAATGTCAGAGGTGAATGGATGAGGTTATCGCCAAGAGACGTAGATAAATTGCAAGTTTTTACCGTAGCCAGAATAGCGGAAAGACGTAAAAATGATGGTGTAAAGTTAAATTATCCAGAATCAGTAGCTTTGATAGCTGATTTTGCATTTGAAAGAATCCGCCGCGGAGACTCCGTTGCAAAGATCATGGAAGAAGGAAGGCATGTTCTGACAACAGAGGATGTTATGCCCGGCGTTCCAGAAATGATTCCGGTAGTAGCAGTGGAGGGAACATTTCCGGATGGAACTAAATTAGTAAGCATTCACAACCCGATTCAACCTGCAAATGGAGGGATGAAATGACCACGACAACTATGCAGGAAAGCGTACAGAAAAACAGCTTAAAGCAGGGAACATCGAACAAAGAGATAACCGTGGGAGCTCTTATTCCTGGAGAAGGGAGCATTGAGTTATTTCCCAACAGGAAACATATCACTCTTAAAGTCACAAATACCGGCGACAGGCCGATACAGGTAGGTTCTCACTTCCACTTCTTTGAAGCAAACAGAGCCTTGGAGTTTGACAGATCCGCAGCCTTCGGAATGAAGCTCGACATTGCTGCCGGATTGTCTGTAAGATTTGAACCAGGACAGAGCAGAGATGTAGGTCTGGTAGAGATCGGCGGCAAGAGGTATGTCCACGGATTCAACATGCTCACCAACGGAAGTACAAGAGCGCAGGATACCAAGACAATGGCAATGGCAAAGGCCAAATTATTAGGATTCAAGGGGGCATGAACTTGCAGATTTCGAAGAAACAGTATGCAGATTTATTTGGACCCACTGTAAATGATAAACTGCAGCTCGGAGATACCAACTTATTCGTTGAAGTTGAACATGATTATGCAGCATACGGAGATGAACTCTGTTACGGTGGCGGTAAGACTGTCAGACAGGGAATGGGAATGAGTCCGGGAGCTACACAGGCCGATGGAGCTCTTGACCATGTGATTACCAACGTAGTGGTTATGGATCCTGTTTTGGGAATCGTAAAGGGAGATGTAGGATTCCGAAACGGAAAAGTAGCAGGCGTAGGCAAAGCTGGTAATCCCGGAGTCATGGACAATGTGGATGAGAATCTGGTTGTAAGCGCCGCCACTGAAGTATCTTCAGGAGAAGGCTGCATACTTACACCCGGATTCCTGGACTGCCACATTCACATGATCTGTCCTCAGCAGGCTTATGAGGCATTAGGAAACGGAACTACAACATTCATAGGCGGCGGAGCAGGTCCGGCAGAAGGTACTGCAGGAGTTACAGCTACCTCAGGTCCGTTAAACATGCGCAGAATGCTGGAAGCATCTGAGGAAATTCCAATCAACTGGTGTTTCAGCGGAAAGGCCAACGACAGCAAGCCTGAGACTTTGGTGGAGCAGCTGGAAGCAGGTGCCGGCGGATTCAAGTTACACGAAGATTTCGGTGCTACGGCAGCTGCATTGGACAATGCACTTAATGTCTGCGATGAGTATGATGTACAGCTTGCCATTCACACGGATACACTGAATGAAGGTCTGTATGTAGATGACTCAATCAGTGCCATCAACGGGCGTACTGTACACACATATCACACAGAGGGTGCAGGCGGAGGACATGCTCCAGATCTGATGAAGATTGCAGGAGAGCCTAATGTTCTGCCGTCTTCAACCAATCCTACAAGGCCTTTCACAGTTAATACGATCGATGAAACATTCGATATGATCATGACAACCCACCACCTGAATTCTCAGATTCCTGAGGATGTGGCATTTGCAGAGTCAAGGATTCGTGCAGAAACCATCGCTGCCGAGGATGTGTTCCATGATCTAGGACTGCTGTCAATGATAGGTGCAGACAGCCAGGCTATGGGAAGAGTGGGAGAAACAGCTGCAAGGTGTTTCCAGAATGCTCATAAGGGGAAAGAAGTTCGCGGAAAGCTGCCTGAAGACTCTCCAGATAATGATAACTTCCGTGTGAAGAGATATCTGGCAAAGATCTCAATCAACACAGCCATTACATGCGGTATTGCTGATTATGTCGGATCTTTGGAAGATGGAAAGATGGCCGATGCAGTTCTCTGGGATCCGCAGTTCTTTGCAACCAAGCCTAAGCGTGTGTATAAGGCGGGATTCATTGCATATTCAGCAATGGGTGACCCGAATGCATCTATTCCGACACCAGAGCCGGTTTATTGGAGGCCAATGTTCGGAAGTTACGGAGCAGCAATGACAAACTCATCTGCGATCTTCGTTTCCAAGGCTGCAATGGATGTAAACATCAGGGATAAGTACGGATTGAAAACAATGCTCAAACCAGTCAAGAAAACAAGGTATCTTGGAAAGCAGCAGATGCTTTACAATGACAGGATGGGCGATATTAAAATCGATCCAGAAACACACAAAGTGTATCTTGACGGAGAACTTATCACTACAGAGCCGTCAAAAGAGCTTCCTCTCACACAGAGATACTATCTCTTCTGAGTCGGAGTTTTCAACCACCCCCCAAACTTTAAAAAAAGGTGGGGAATATGGAAAAATTTGAATCAAAATCTGAATTTAGTGGAGATGCTGAAGTCTTAAAGATAAACAGATCCGATGCGTCAAAGGGAAGAGTAAGGGAAGGAGACATTGCTATCGATCTTCCGCGCGGAGAGGAGATCAAACACGGGGATGTTTTCGGACCTTCGTCTGACGGTAAATATTACAGAATTGAAATCAACCCTGAAGATGTTCTGAAAATAAGCCTTATCGGGGACTCAAAAGATCTGGGAAGCGCACTGCGCCTTGGGTACATGATGGGCGGAAGACACATGGAGGTTTTGATTGACGGAGATGAAGCCTACATACCTCTGGATCTTCCGAGAACTAAACTGGAACATTTCATTGAGCACACCGGTCTGAATGTTGAGACTCAGATAATTCAGAAGTCTATAACCTCAGGTTCAGGATACTTTAGAGGAGAAGAACATGAACATTCGCACTGATTCCCTGATGAATCTGATGCGTATATCAGACTCATTCTTTCCAATAGGATCATTCACAACTTCTCAGGGAATAGAGCAGTTTGTTGCTGATAAGCTTGTCAACAGTGAAAATTTAGTGCCTGTTCTTGAAGCCTATGTCAATAATCTATGGTCATCTCTAGAGGTGCCTGTATTCAGAGAAGCTCTGGAGGCTGTTGAGGCTGATGATCTAGAAAGACTGATAAATGCTGATCATGTATGTTATGCATCTAAACTTGCTGAGGAAAGCAGAGACTCTTCTGTAAAAATAGGAAACAATCTGCTGAAGATGACAGGCAGCTCTGAGCTGGGATCCAAATTCCGCAACTGTGTTGATGATCATAAGTCTCCCGGAACATATCCTGCAGTGCTGGCCGTTTTATCTCATGAGCTGGAGATAGGCTCATCCGGTGAGGTTTCATTATTGTATGTGAATTTAATGGAAATAGCTGCTGCAATGGTCAGAATGGGTGAGATCGACTATCTGGCAGCGCAGGAAGCAGTTCAGCATGTCATTGACAGCGTGCCGACACCGCCTCCGTTTGGTGAAGAATATCAGTCATTTCCTCTGGCTGACATAGAGTCTATGAGGCATGAGTGCAGCAATAACAGGATGTTTATGAGTTAGGTGAAAATTAATGTCTAGAACGCTTAGAGTGGGAATCGGGGGTCCGATCGGGTGCGGGAAAACAGAACTTATTGAGAAACTGGCACCTAGGCTTAAAAATGAAGGCTTAAATGTTGGAATCGTAACAAATGATATTTATTCAAAGGAAGACGCCAGGCGCATGTCCATAAAGCTCGATGGCGTCATCTCCCCGGATGAAATTATCGGGATTGAAACCGGTCTCTGTCCTCATACGGCTGTAAGAGACGATCCCTCCATGAATCTGGAAGCAGTGAACAGGCTGGAGAGCGAGAATGGAAATCTGGACATCATACTCATAGAATCAGGCGGAGACAATGTAACTCTGACATTCAGCAACAAACTGGCTGACATGTTCATTTACATGATTGATGTGGCAAGCGGAGACAAGACAGTAAGAAAAGGCGGTCTGGGAATTTTAAAATCTGATCTTCTTTTGATCAATAAGATTGACTTGTCTCCGTATGTTGAAACAACAATTCCTGAGTCAGAAACAAGTACTGCAAATCTGCAGATCATGAAAGAAGATGCTGCCAAGATCAGACCTGATAAGCCGACAGTTTTCATTTCGCTGAAAGAAGACAACGGAATTGATGAGATTGTTTCATATATTAAAGAAAAGGGGTTGTACCTTTGAACGATCTTCCGCAGTGCTTTGATTCATACGCTCTTGAAGAATGCGTACTTCCTGTAGGTTCTGCCGGCAAAAATGCCGTAGCAGATCTCTGTTTTACCAAAAGCGGTGAAAAAACATACCTGTCCAGAAATTACAATGTAACTCCGGCAAAGGTTCTTCATGCACTGTATTACGATGAGCTGCGTCCGGGAATGCCTTACGTGATATTTGTCAATCCCACAGCAGGTATAATTGAAGGAGACCGGTACACATATGATATCAGGCTGGATGAGGGTGCTGAAGCATTTATTACTGATAATGCAGCAACCAAGATTTACAGAATGGACAGCAACTATGGCAGCAGGATCACCAATGTTTCATTAGGTGCCGGAAGCCGTCTTGAGTATATTCCTAAAGAGAATATTGCATTTGCCAGGTCAAGATGGCATCAGGATGTGACATTTAATCTGGAAGGCGATGCAGCGTTGTTTTATTCTGAAATATTCTGCCCCGGGAGGATTGCCAGAGGAGAATCATGGGATTTTGATGCATATTCTTCCCGTACCAAGATCATACAGGATGGAAAAACTGTAGCTATTGACAATCTCCTGTGGACTTCTGAAGACAAAGAACGTTCTGAAACTTTATTCGGCGGCATGAATTACTATCTTACTGCATATATGATTTCAACATCAATGCTGTCTTCTAAAGACAATCTGGATTGCTGCTGCGTGCACGGAGGCATCAGCGAACTTCCATATGAGTGCGGATTGGTTGCTAAGGCTCTCTCTGATGACATTGATGATCTGAAGGATTTCCAGCTGAGTCTGTGGAATGCATTTAGAAAAGCTGAAACTGGCCAGGAGACTCCGAACTTAAGAATGCAGTATGGCAGGTTTGGATTTTAAGATATATGACAATTTGAATGATTTTTATGGTCAATATGTTATCAACTTATTGACTTATATAATTTTTAAAATTTGCATGATAAAAAAATCTTTGATTAAAACAGCATCATGAATGCACTAGCTATTGCAAATATCATGTATGTAATTGTTATAATCGTCAATATTGTTATTGACGTTCTGTACGTTTTCTTTGACTTTTCGTCATATTGTGCACTGTTTCCACTATATACCTCTATATGAAATGGAGTATCATCTGGAGATATTTCAGACTATATGTGTAGTTGAGTATCTTTTACGACATCAATATCTTTTTCTGTTTTCATATATCATTGTTCTGACAATTTTTGGAATAGTCTTATCACTGTTCAATAAGATTTAATCGATGAGATTACTCTCTACAATCTTTGTAAGCAGTTATTGTAATTTTAAGGCTGTCTTCGTATATTGAATATTATTGCGGCAAACACGCTGGAAAATGCTCCATACATTGTCATTACTGCTGCTGATGTAGTTAAGTCTGGTACTGATACAAATGCCGAGGAATGTTCTTCAACAGCATTGCTTATGGCGTCAACAGAATAGTACAAGCTGTACCACGGTTCTCCAAATTCTCTAGCACTCTCAACAATTACCATTCCCAATACAAAAAATACCAATAGGCCTGCTGCTATAGATACTAACCCTTTATTACTTATTGAGCTGAATAACATGCAAACTCCTACTGCTGCAAATATATATAGCATCGTTAGCAAAAACGAAATCCACAGATTTTCTGATACGTAACCTAACTTGTATGATGCAGCTGTAATTATTATTGCATAGCATATTATTGACATCATAAATGTACATAAATATGCGGAAATAAATTTGCCAATAAACACTTGATTTCTGCTTACTGGTTTTGTGAACAGAACTAAACCACTTCCAGTTTCAAATTCTGAAACTAATGAATCCGATGCGAATATTATTGATGAAAATGATATCCCCATTGTGGCAGCTCTGATAAGTCTTCCTATATAATCGCGGTCTCCAAAGGCGGATGATATAACAAAATCTACCTTTATTAATGAAATACCCATTATTAAAATTATTACAGCCAACGCCAATAGCAGTTTTCTATCGAACAGTGATCTTTTAATCTCAAAGCGAGATACGGATGCGATTCTCTCAATGTATACTTTGTAATTAATGTCAATCACCCCTTGTTGCTTCAATAAACACATCTTCCAATGAATCAAGAGATTCCATGCCGTATACAGGTATATCCATGTTAATCAGAGCTGCTAATAGCAGTTGCTGGTCTGTGATAGATCCATTTAAACTGATTTGTATTCCATCACTTGTCTTTAGGGCAGAAGTTACATTTGGCAATGCCTTTACTTTGAGCAAATCATCTTCTGATGGAATATCGACAGTTCTTACCAGCAAGTTTTTGATACCGTTTTTTGATAATAATCTTGAGGGTGCACCTTCTTTGACAATTTTTCCATGATCCAATATGAGTACTCTATCACATAGCATGCTTACTGAATGCAAAACATGAGAGCTTAGGAGTATTGCGGTACCAGCACTGTTTAAATCCTTTAACAATAAGGATATATCATTCATACCTATCGGATCCAATCCCGAAGTGGGTTCGTCAAGGATGAGCATCTTGGGGTCATTCATAAGTGCTTGTGCAATGACAATCCTTTGTTTCATTCCTTTTGAAAATGTTCTAGTTTTTTTATCCTTCCATTCTGTCATGCTTACTTTTTCTAGAACTTCATCTACTTTTGAATCGAGCTTTGATTTTTGGATATTAAATATTCTGCCTACATAATTTAAGATATCTGATGGCGTGGCATTATGATATAATTCTGGAGTACCTATTACGCAGCCCACACAATTTAGTGCATCGCTTGGATTTTGAGTCACATCAATTCCATTAAGTGTTACTGTGCCATTTGATGGGAGCATCAGCCCAGAGAGGATTTTAAGTGTAGTTGTTTTTCCTGATCCATTTGGGCCAACTATTCCTACAAACTCACCCTCCTCTACTTTGAATGTAATATTGTCAATGGCCTTGAATCCTTTATATTCGGCAGTAAGATTTTTTATATAGGCGACTTCGCTCATGGAGCTCCCCATCCATAGTTTGCAGATTGGGTGACTTCTGAAGTGATGTTGCCATTATTGTCATAAGTCACTTCAGTTAGTGCATATTTAACTTGGATTGATAATATCTCAGTATTGAAAGGGTCTTCAGATTCTGTTTCCATCAGTATTGTAATATTTCCAAACTCGTATCGATTGTTTGCACATGTGTTACCTATCTTCTCATCAAAAATTCGATATAATTTACCATTGATGTTTGTAAAATCTGTATCCATTACCCCAGATGGATAGAATCTTGCATAAGTTGAGACTATGACACTGCCCCCATCGTTTATGAGCGATACACGACAGTATTTACTTACGTCTTTATCTAGCAGTAGATAATCTCCATCTGCAATCCTTGCTGATGAAACACAGTCAATTTTTAAAGTTGATTTTAACTCTTCGTTCTGTAAATCCTTTAGACTATACTCCCATGGTCCAACGGCTTTACCTTCTATTGGGATGCCACTTTGTGGATATGTTATAACACTTAGTCTAATATTAAACTGCCCTATTTTATCACCTAAAGTTTCATTTAATAAGAGACTATTATATCTGCAAAATATATTCATGATCCGCATATCTGGCTCGTAGATATGGAATTCGAATTCTGCACCATTTTCTTCAAAAATGTACATTGAGTAATCAGGATTAATTATGTCTTCTGGGCCTCCTAGGATTGTATTCTCAATTCTTTTAGATCCAATCGGGGCGCTATTATATTTATTGAGATGAAGATCATACATGTCACACGATTCCGAATTTCCAAGAACAACATTTAGATGTAATTTTGAAATAATCTCATCCCTGTCTGTATATATGCACTCTAGGCTTGCATTAGAATTCCGTAAGTCTACATATTGTTCATCATCATCTACGGTTATACTGCCACTAATATTGTAACTCACATTGTATGGGGGAGTAAGAGCATCACGTGGGTGTACTGATGAATGGTATTCTGAGAGCACTGTAATTGATGCGATTAGTATTATGATTGTAATTGCAAATGCAATCATTGCTTTTTTCATTTTTTTCATCATGTTCTGCTCCCTCCATTAAATGATAAATAGTATCATATTAAAAAAAATATGTGTCCAAATATTGGACACATTGGTGTAGTATTATGCATCTAAGAGGACCCTAAGGGACATATCAAAAACTGGATAGCTGTAATAGGGATCCCAGACCCATGTGTGGTTATATGGTATACGTTGAGTTATCTGGTAATTGTCTTCGCTGTAGTATTGCGAACCTGCACTAACAGATACTAACATTCCGGGATTGATCATATATGTTACTGTCCCTATATTTTTATCTTCATCGATGTCATGAAATGTTTCGAAATGATCTGTAGACAAGTCACTTCTATCATTAACCATTACATCTTGGACGCTATATCCCCAGCTTTTGGATACTCCTCCACTAACTCCCGAATCACTTGCGCTTAAACTTAGTGACACGCTTACGCTACTCGTTCCAGACGTAGTCGTTGGTGCATATGATATTAAATCTTGTATGCTGTTAAGATGTTTAACATCACATGAAATGGTCATATCTGCAGTTCTATAATCTGTTGTAGGTACTGATTGAAGACCATACTTTACAGCATAGAATTTTTTACCATTTCCTTCTCCAAGTTTTTCATATACTGTAGAAACGTTCAATTTAGTGGTGTCTTGACAGTACCTCCATCCTTCTGAGACAACTACGTCACCATATGAATCTGCGGATAGACCAGACGTTTCATTCATTTTTGATTGAATCCATTCTGTCGCTATCTCTTCTGCATTGTTTTCAGATTCCACGCTTAAATAGTATATCACTTTGGTTACTGGATCACAATATACTGCAGTTGCATCGGCGTTCTCATTCATCACCAATGACATACCTTTAATGGTCATGAGTGATGTAGAATCTCCGCTTATAACTAGTGGAATTCCGTTATACAATGCTTCTTTAACGGTAGCTCCTTCGTTTATTGAAAATTCTGACAGAGTACTAGAGTCAATCGCAAGTATTTCGTTAGGTGAAATATCTTCTACAATCTGTTTTATGTCAGTATCTGTAGAATATATATTCACTATAGCTATTTTTGATAGATTGTCTATTTGGGACGTAGCTATTTCTGATGAAACAGGGTCAATCTGTAAATCATTGTTTGTTCCAACAGAATTAATATGTGCTATGCCCAATGGTGCCGTGACCATTGCAAAAACTGCAATAATTGCAACAGCCAATATTATTTTTTTCATGAATCATACCTCCATCTTTGGATTGATTGAGGGCTGCATATCATCTTTTGGGCTTCAATCGCATTAATTAATACTACTATTCAATTATAAATGTTACATATATTTTCTCATATTATAGATTATTTAATATTTCTTAGTAAGATGCTGATGTACAATGCTGGTTTTATGCAAATCATTACTAGATAATACAAATCATTACTAGATAATACAACACTGTTTATAGAAGCTATAATATATCATATTACTGAAAGATTTATTATACCTCAATGCCATTGTTCATTTTATGACAAAATATATCTAAATATCTATATAATATTATATGGTGTGAGATCGCTCTGTATATTTATACGAAATATGATTGCAGAATAAGCACACATTTACATAAGAAAAATCCAAATTTGTTTCAATCTCTATTTGTTATTCTTCTTCCAGCATCTCGAGACTGTTCGATGCTGTGGATTTCATAAGTTAGATTGTTGCAACTTAATCTTGTGCATCTGTTAGTCTTTACTATACTATAAGCACATACTTAATTTAATCATGTGAATCAAAGTATCACCATAAATGCTCAACTACGATATAGTATATCGTAATATACTAAACTGAAGACGGATATATTCATAGTCATAGAACAGGAATTGAAAAAACTAAATAAAATATATCGAGCAGCAACTGAAGTAGCAGTGATCTACGGTCGTCACCGAGTTGGAAAACAACACTAATCAATGATTCTGTAAGGATAAGAAAACAATATTCTTTGCATCTTTGGAGACAGTGCAGAACAGAATTTAGAATTCTTTTCCAATGCAATTATCTATGCTGATACCGGCATTTTATCCAATGTTATGTACAAAAGTTTCTCTGATGCCTTTGATAAAATCAAAGAAATGGCAATTTAGATCGCTTGATATTTGTGATTGATGAATTCTCATATTTAGCTCACGCAGAGATTCGCGTTTCAATCTCTTTTAGACTAAAATCAGGCGAGACAGAAGCTCATAGTTTTTTTTTTGTTTATCTCATGCGGTATAACCGCTTTGATCTCCGCTGTTTTCTTGGTATCATTCATCAGCAGCGCAGGAATCGACACATCTATTTTACTGCTCTCCGATGATTATGCAGATCATAAACAGAAATATTCATTTTCTGAAAAACTACAAATAGCTATAGAAAGTATCAACCAGTATGCCCACCAGACAGCCTATTGTAAGCGTTCTTGGTCATGTTGACCATGGCAAGACCACATTGTTGGACCAGATCAGAGGTACCGCTGTGGTTAAAAAAGAAGCCGGGGCTATCACTCAGCATATCGGTGCTACCGAGGTCCCGATAGAGCATATATACGCTGTCTGCAAGCAGATGATCGGCAGCAAGAAGTTTGACATGCCGGGTCTTCTTTTTATTGATACGCCGGGGCATCAGTCTTTCACATCTCTGCGGGCAAGAGGGGGCTCCCTGGCGGATTTGGCTGTACTGGTTATTGATATCAACGAAGGGATAATGCCCCAGACTCTCGAATCCATTTCGATTTTGAAACGTTTCAAGACTCCTTTCATCATTGCAGTCAATAAAGTCGATCTGATTGAAGACTGGACTGTTAACAAGGATGAGCCGTTTGCCTTGAATGTAAGAAAGCAGTCAGACAAAGCGGCTGCCAGTTTTGATGATAAGTTTTACAAAATAATCGGGGAGCTGTATGAGCACGGCTATACCGCAGACCGCTATGACAGAATCGAGGATTTCACCAAGTCGATAGCGATTGTGCCCATCTCAGCTAAAAACGGCATCGGGCTTCCAGACCTCCTGCTGATGCTGATAGGACTGGCCCAGAGGTTCCTGGAAGATACCTTGGAGAAGGAAGAGGGACCGGCCAAAGGTGTGATTCTTGAAGTAAAAGAGGAGCGCGGACTGGGGCAGACGGTTGATGTAATCATCTATGCAGGTACCCTGAAAAAAGGAGATACAGTCATTCTCGGTACCAAGGGCAAACCGCTGGTGACTAAGGTAAAAGCAATCCTCAAGCCGAAGCCTCTCGATGAGATCAGAGACCCCAAGGACCGTTTCGACTCTGTAAAAGAAGTCAGCGCCGCCATCGGCGTGAAGCTGATGTGCCAGAGCCTGGAGGGTGTGGTCTCCGGCGGTCCGCTGAGAGCCGCAGGCGCAAATCCAGATGAAGCCAGAGATGAAGTCTCCAATGAAACTAAAGTCAATATAGAACTCAAAGATGACGGCATTTACATCAAAGCTGATGCACTGGGATCATTGGAGGCCTTGGCATATGAATGCAACAAGGCCGGCATTCCGATCCGCAAGTATGATACAGGGCTCATCTCCAGAAAGGATCTGATTGATGCTTCCGCATACGGAGAGTCGGTTCACCGGGTCATCATGGGCTTTAACGTAGGCCTTCTGCCTGACGCCAAGGATGCCCAGCCCAGCTATCCCAATCTTAAAGTTTTCACCAGCGATGTCGTGTACCGTCTGATTGAAGAGTACACCGAGTGGATGGAAGAAGAAAAGAGGCGCCTGGATGAGGAAAAAAGGTCAGAGTTCGCCTTTCCGGGAAAAGTCCGTCTGCTGCCCAACTGCGTCTTCAGGGCTTCCAAGCCTGCCATTGTCGGAGTCAGGGTACTCGGGGGAAGAATCCGTCCCGGACAGTCTCTGATTGACATCGGCGGCAATACTGTAGGCAAGATCCGTTCCATCAGGGACGGGGAAGAAAGCATAAAGGAAGCTATCCAGGGTGATGAAAAGGCGGTTGCCATTGACGGTCCTACGGTAGGCAGGCAGATCAATGAAGAGGATATTCTTTACGTAGACCTCAGGGAAACGTCCATCAAGGAAATGGAAAAGATGGATATCACTGAGGATGACCGCATGGTAATCGAAGAACTCAAAGAGATAAAAAGGAAGACTGACAAGTTCTGGGGAATGTAAACACCTTATGGATATTTATTTATCTGAAAGTGTATTCTAGGAACGAACACTATTTAAATGGTTTAATTAATGCGGGTTGGGTTTACTCAAACCCATGTGTTATACCACATATGTTACACCGTGGGGGAAAATGAATGACACTTTTTGTTGAGGACACCGGACTGCGGGGAGTCAAGGCTGCCACAACCAAGATCAGTAAAGTTGATGGACAAAACGGCATCCTGCTCTACCGAGGCTATCGCATAGAAGAACTGGCAAGAAAGTCTACGTTTGAAGAGACTGCATACCTACTTCTTTATGGGTACCTACCGAATAAAGAACAGCTTGAAGAATTCTCTGAAGCTGTAAGAGAGTACAGAAAACTTCCCGATGATTTAGGAAGTTCCCTGAAATCGTTGTCCCCCGCTACAGATCCGATGTGTGTGCTTCAGTCAAGCATACCAGCCCTTTCCGCCCATGCTCCCGCCAGCGGAGAAACAAAAGAGTGTAACATGAAAAAGGCGATTCACATAATTTCCTCAATGCCGGCAATCATTGCCGGATGGAAGAGGATAAAGTGCGGAGAAGAGCCTCTGAAGCCTAAAGAGGAACTCTCGACCGCAGCTAATTTTCTCTATATGTTTAACGGCGAAGTCCCCGATGACAACCTTGCAAGGTTCATGGACATCGCCATGATTTTACACGCCGACCATACTTTTAATGCCTCTACGTTTGCAGCCAGGGTTGTAGCGTCTACAGGTGCCAATATGTATGCGGCTCTTTCTGCCGGCGTAGGCGCCCTTTCCGGGCCTCTGCACGGCGGTGCGAATGCCCAGGTCATGAGAAACCTCATTGACATGAACGATCCTGATAAAGTGGAAGAATGGGTTACCAAGCAGTTTGAGCGCGGCAAACGTGTAGCCGGAATCGGACACGCTGTTTACCGCACCACCGATCCGAGGGCGACAATCCTGCAGGAAATGGCATATGATCTGCTTAAAGACCATCCTGAGTTTCAGTGGTATGAAATGACTGAAAAGATGGCTGAGGTGACTCAGAAGCTGTTCTATGAGAAGAAAGGCAAGGCAATCTATCCCAATGTCGATCTCTACAGCGCTTCAATCTATCACGCGATGGGAATCCACCATGACTTCTTCCCGCCTGTTTTTGCCATGGCGAGAGCTGCCGGCTGGACTGCGCATGTGATTGAAGAGAAGTTTCCTGATCCTCCTGTCAAGCCTGTTCTGTACAGGCCTTCCAGCATTTATGTCGGAGAGGAGATCAGAGAATACACTGACATCTCCAAACGGTGAAGCCCCGGCATGCCTGCAGATTTCTTCGCGGCTCTGCGTTCAGCAGGCGGCAGCGCGACTGAGATAGACATAATGGTCACTCCCAACGCCAAAACTGCATCTGTCGGTACAGTCGATCAGTGGAGAAAGAGGCTCATCATCAAAGTTCAGGATCTTCCGCTTGAGGGAAGGGCAAACAATGCCGTCGAATCCCTGCTGAAAGATTTTTTTGGAGTTCCTGTTGAAATTATCAGAGGACACGCAGATAGACATAAGACTGTACTCGTCCATCAGGATATCGAGAGCGTAGCTGCGCTTTTGGTGGAAAATGAAAGACTTAACAGATGTTCTGGAAAGAGTTGAAAAGATTCTTTATGAGCTGAGGGTAAGACCTGAAAACGCTATCATTATAGTTGAGGGGAGGAAGGATGTGGAAGCCCTTCACAGTCTTGATATCGGAGGGGACATCCTCAAGATCCAAGACTCAAGGAAAAGTGTTTTTGCTGCTGTTGAAGACCTTGCAGCCCGCGGCAAAGAGGTATACATCCTGACAGACTGGGACCGCAAAGGCGGACAGCTTGCTTCTTTACTCAGAAATGCTCTGAAAGCTAATGACATCCCGTATAACGACAGTGTGAGGACTGAGCTTTCAAAACTCTGCAAATCTGAGATTAAGGATGTCGAGTCTCTGCCTTCATACATCGCCCTTCTGAAGTCTCGTATCTATGGGCAATAAATAACACCTAACAGATACCTCCTCAGATGAATTCTGCAGCAAAAGGGCGTTTTATCGTATTCGAAGGGATAGACGGTGCCGGCAAGAGCGAGCTGTCGCGCAGGCTCTCAGAACACCTTGCTTCTCTGGGAATTGATACAGTTTTGACGGCAGAGCCTTCAGACTCCTGGATCGGAGATGTCCTGAGAACTGAGTCCAAGACTACGGGGCCTGTTGCCAATACCCTGTTTTATGTTGCAGACCGTGCTGAACATACTTCGCAGATCAAGAAGTGGCTCAATTCCGGCAGATGGGTTCTCTGCGACAGGTATGTCGGCAGCACTCTTGCGTACCAAGGCGCTCTTCTTTCTGACAAAGTTGAAAATGCCTGGAACTGGCTGAAGGAGATAAACAGACCTGCCGCCATCTCTCCAGATGTTACATTTCTGCTGAAAATCTCTCCTGAAGAAGCGATGAACCGTTTGAATCTCAGGGCAGGCATTCCCGGCAGGTTTGAAAAGTTCAATTTTCTGAAAAAAGTAAGCGATAATTACGATCTTGTCGCTTTTGAAGATCCTTCTTATGTGATTGTTGATGCTTCAATGAGCCGCGATGACGTTTTTTCGTATGTTCTCAGCAGGCTGCCTGAGATTTAGGCATTTATGATTCTATTTTGATTTTATGGCCATTGCAGACTTTGATCTGATCATGATCATTGACATTTTTCAGCATGCTGCTGTAGACCTTATTTAATGAATTTCATAGTCGGAGAAAGCTTGATTTCTTTGATTTTAATGTTTGTCCCAATCAGAACTCATCATTTTCGATGAACAATAATTTCTTTGTTTTTTAGTCAAATGAATAATGAGCATGAGAGCAAAATAGTTTGATTTTTTGATTGATTTTACGAGTGTGTAGTGAAATCACAGTTTCGAGAAATTGTGAGAGAATGCAATGTGTTGCGTTGAGTGTCTGCATATGCTTTCTGATCGATCTGATGCTGCCTGCAATGCGATTTAAGCCGTTTTCAAGCCGTTTTAGGCTTTGTTGTTAACTTGTCAATGAAATGCGTTTCTGAGCATGCCTGCAAATCTTAGGAAGGCAGAGAAGCAATCAATCGCTTCGATCGTTATAATCGATTTAATGACGCGTTTAAGCTTTGCATATGTGATTTATCGCGTACGCGCGCAAAGCAGGCGGAGAAGGCGTTTATGAAGCGTTTTAAGTGTTTTTAACAGGCAGATTACAGTCTGTTTTCTTCTTGAAATTCGAAAGGTTATACACGTAATTTCTCGTCAAAAAGCGTCGATTTTTTGAAAAATTTCGAAGATCGAAAAGGGGGCAAACTTGACTTAAAAAG
>ENA-OROK01000373-OROK01000373.1-human-gut-metagenome-genome-assembly--contig:-NODE-373-length-56226-cov-23.966193_pt1 | contig 56226 bp, 58 predicted proteins | sample MGYA00242127_ERZ509046 | MGnify/ENA primary metagenome ERZ509046 (study PRJEB26280, sample SAMEA2338728) | human gut metagenome | biome: human gut; feature: human-associated habitat; material: faeces... | reverse complement strand
AAACACCATCCGTCAGGATGGTGTTTTCTTTTTGGAATGTCGCGGGCAGGCTTGAACTCGCTGCCTCGACCGGCGCGAAGCGCGTTAAATCAAGAGGTCCGGCAGGGCTCCTGCGAATGGCTCTGCCATTCGTGGGATGCCGGTAGCGAGTCGAGCCTCGTTACGTTTTTTGCTTTTGCGGTATGCGAGGCATACAAACAACAAAACCTGTGGGCAATCACAAAAAAGAAACACCATATGCATTGTATATTTTACGAGAGAAGCGGCTTTGTCAATAGGGCGCCTTCTGGGCGTGCAGCACCGTCCGTAAAAACGGATAAAAGAACCGGATAAAAGAAGCGGGAGGGAAGCGATGCTTCCCTCCCGCGAGGACACAAAAGAATTTACTTGTCCGCTGCCACAGACTTGACGACCTTGACTTCGCGGCCGTTGTAGGTACCGCACTCCGGGCACATTCTGTGAGGCAGATGCAGAGCACCGCACTTGGGGCATGCCACCAGAGCGGGAGCTGCCAGCTTCCATACGGAAGAACGTCTCTTATTGCGTCTTTGCTTGGATACTTTTCCCTTAGGGACTGCCATGTTGACACCTCCTTGGTCTTAACTGCCTGAGCAGCAATTTATAATGGATTCACTCGTCGTTATGCAGCAGCTGCGCCAGCTTGGCCAGCCGGGGATCCACCGCCTTTTTGCAGCGGCAGCTCTCGCGGTTCAGATCGGCACCGCAGCCGGGACAAAGTCCCTTGCAGTCCTCCGAGCAGAGAAATTTCGTGTCCATATCGAGGATAAAGGCGTCCCGCGCCAGTTCCGTCACATCCACCTCATCATCGTCCAGCAGCACGATGTCGTCGTCCTCATCGGACTGACGCTCCTCGGCCAGCACGCAGGCGTAGTCCGTGGATTTTTCCCGGTCAAACTCCTGTGCGCAGCGGTCGCAGATGCAGTGGAGCGTGGTGGTGATCTGAAGCTCACACAGCAGCATACCCGCCTGATTCCGCAGCTGGCCGTCCACAACAACCGGTCGCGTCACAGGATAAGCACCGCCGAACTCCAAATCGGAAAGCTCCATCTCAAAATGGACTTCCTGACGGGAGCCGGGGGTATGCAGCAGCTTGTTTACGTTCAGACGCATAGTACACCTCGCAATGACACGAGTAGTATTATAGCCGAGAGAAAATCCCTTGTCAAACATTTTCTCACAAATATTTTGACTTTTTTCCAAAACCGGATACAATGGACAGAGAACGGAAGGGAGGTGCGGCCATGCGGGAGCTGATCATCGGGAAAAACGACGCCGGCGCGCGGCTGGATCGCTTTGTGTCCAAGGCGCTGCCGCTGCTGCCGCCGGCGCTGCTGCAAAAATACATACGCATCAAGCGCATCAAGGTCAACGGCGGCCGCGCCCAGCGGGACCAGCGGCTGGCCGAGGGCGATGCAGTGCAGCTCTATATCAACGACGAGTTCTTTGACAAGCCGTCGGAGGAAAATATGTTCCTGACACTGTTCAAGCCGCAGGTGGACATCGTGTACGAGGACGAGAACCTGCTGCTGGTCAACAAGCGGCCGGGACTGGTGGTTCACGCCGACGAGACGGAGAAGGTGAATACCCTCATCAACCACATTCAGGCGTACCTCTACCAGAAGCGGGAGTGGAACCCCCGGTGGGAGAACGCCTTCGCCCCGGCGCTGTGCAACCGCATCGACCGCAACACCGGCGGCATGGTCATCGCCGCCAAGAACGCCGAGACGCTGCGCATCATCAACGAGAAGATCCGCCTGCGGGAGATCGACAAGCGGTATCTGTGCATCACCGTGGGGCAGCCCAAGCCGCCGGAGGGCCGCATCGAGTGCTTCCTCTTGAAGGATGAGCGGAAAAAGCAGGTGTCTGTCTACCACAAGCCGGTGCCCGGCGGCAAGACCGCCGTCACGGACTACCGTACGCTGGAGACGCGGGGTGAGCTGTCGCTGGTGGAGGTAGGACTGGAAACGGGCCGTACCCACCAGATCCGGGCGTCCTTTGCCGATCTGGGCTGTCCGCTGCTGGGGGACGGCAAGTATGGCCGCGGCGATATCAACCGCCGGTACGGGGAGACGCGGCAGGCGCTGTACGCCTACGAGCTGACCTTCGACCTGCCCACGGACGCGGGGCTGCTGAACTACCTGCGGGGTCGGACATTCACGGTGGAAAACGTGCCGTTCCGGGCAAAATATTTCGGCTGAAAACGTCGTGCGGGGCTGCTGACGCAGCTTCGCACGACGTTTTTTCTAAAAAACCGGAAAATCCATTGACTTTCCTGACACTTTTATATATAGTGTACCTGCTTTCTTTCGACGGAAAAAGCGGCGTGGGAACAGACGCCGGCGGCTTTCGCCGGGGGGAGGTTATTTTATGAATGAACGGGGGAGGATAAATGTCCAAAGAGTTGATTCGCCTGCGGGATCTCTGCATGGCGTTTGACGACGAGCTGGTTCTCGATAACATCAATCTCTACATCAACGATTCCGAATTCCTCACACTGCTTGGGCCCAGCGGCTGTGGTAAGACCACAACGCTGCGCATCATCGGCGGGTTTACAACGCCCACATCCGGTGATGTGACCTTTGACGGGGTGAGGATCAACGACGTTCCGCCTCACAAACGGCAGATCAACACGGTGTTCCAGAAATATGCGCTGTTCCCGCATCTGGATGTGTTTGAAAACATCGCCTTCGGCCTGCGCATCGCCAAAGTGCCGGAGGACGAGATACGGCAGCGTGTCACCGAAATGCTGGAGGTGGTCAGCCTGAAGGGCTTCGACCGCCGCCGCATCGACCAGCTGTCCGGCGGCCAGCAGCAGCGTGTGGCCATTGCCCGCGCGCTGGTGAACCGTCCGAAGGTCTTGCTTCTGGACGAACCGCTGGGCGCATTGGATCTGCGGCTGCGTAAGGATATGCAGAACGAGCTGAAGCGTATCCAGCAGCAGATGGGCATAACGTTTATATATGTGACCCACGACCAGGAGGAGGCGCTGACCATGTCCGACACCGTGGTGGTGATGGACAAGGGCCGCATCCAGCAGATCGGCACGCCGGAGGATATCTACAACGAGCCGAAGAACGCCTTTGTGGCGGACTTCATCGGCGAGAGCAACATCCTCAACGGCGTCATGGTCCGGGATAAGGTCGTGAAAATGTACGGCAAGGAGTTCCCCTGTGTGGACGTGGGCTTTGCTGAGAACGAGCCGGTGGACGTGGTCATCCGCCCCGAGGATATTGACATCGTTCCCGTGGAGCAGGGCCAGCTCGTCGGCACCGTCACCAACGTGACGTTCAAGGGCATGCAGTACGATATCATTGTGGACTTCCGGGGCTTCAAGTGGCTCATCCAGACCACCGACCACTCGCCGGTGGGCGCACGCATCGGCGTGAAGATCGACCCCGACGGCTTCCACATTATGAAAAAGAGTGAATACTCCGGACTGTTCGGCGACTACTCCTCCTATTCCGAGGAGTATGAGGAATTGGCGGACGCCAGCGTGGAGCTGGAAGAGGAGGAGAGCGAGGATGAAGACTAAGCTCTCCCGTTTCGCCGTACCCTATGTGGTATGGATGGCTATTTTTGTGGTGGCCCCTATCGTCATCATGGTCATCTACGCCTTCTCCAACGGAGAGGGCGGCGCCACGCTGGACAACTTCGTACAGATGGGCGGGTACGCCGCCGTGTTCGGCCGGTCGTTCAAGCTGGCGCTGATCGCCACGGCCATCTGCCTGCTCATCGGCTACCCGGTGGCCTATCTCCTCAGCCGGGAGGGGGCGTCCTTCCAGCGGACGGCCATGGTGCTGATCATGCTGCCCATGTGGATGAACTTCCTGCTGCGGACGTACTCGTGGATGACCATTCTGGAAAACCACGGCCTTTTGAACCAGCTGCTGCAAAAGATCGGCATTCTGGCGCTGTATAATCACCTGACCGGCAGCGATCTGGAATATTTTACCCTCATCAACACCCAGGGCGCGGTGGTGCTGGGCATGGTGTATAACTACCTGCCCTTCATGATCCTGCCCATCTACTCCGTCATCGTCAAGCTGGATCACTCCCTGCTGGAGGCGGCCCGGGATCTGGGCGCCAACACGGTGACGGTGTTCCGCAAGGTGATCCTGCCCCTGTCGCTGCCGGGCGTGCTGTCCGGCATCACCATGGTGTTTGTCCCGTCGGTGTCCACGTTCGCCATCAGCCGGATGCTGGGCGGCGGCACGGAGCTGCTGCTGGGCGACCTCATCGAGCGGCAGTTTTTGGGCGGCGCGTACAACCCGCAGCTGGGCGCGGCGATCTCGCTGGTGATGATGCTGGTGGTCGTGGTGTGTATGCTGGTGATGAATCGCTTCGGTGAGGGCGAGGAACAGGCGGTGATGCTATGACCCGTAGAAAGACCAACAGCTTCGGCGACCGTCTGCTGATGGTGCTGGTGGGCCTTTTCCTCTATGCGCCCATCATTATCCTTATCGTGTTTTCCTTCAACGCCGGCAACAGCTCCAGCGTGTGGAAGGGCTTCTCCCTCCACTGGTATCAGCAGCTGTTCCAAAACCGGCTCATCATGCACAGCGTGTATACCACGCTGCTGGTGTCCCTGCTGGCCACGATCATCGCCACGCTGGCCGGTACGTTTGCCGCCATCGGCTTTTTCGCCATGCGCCGCAAGCCCCGTGAAACGCTGATGGCCGTGAACAACATCCCGATGATGAACGCGGACATCGTCACCGGCGTCAGCCTGTGCCTGCTGTTCGTGGTGTTCTTCAACGGCTGGGGCGCCTTTGCCGGCTGGGTCAACAGCTGGCAGACCGCCGTGGTGCTGCCGGAGCGGCTGACCATGGGCTTCGGCACCCTGCTTATCGCCCATGTGTGCTTCAACATCCCCTATGTCATTCTGGCGGTGGGCCCCAAGCTGCGGCAGATGGACCGCAATCTGGTGGACGCGGCCCAGGATCTGGGCTGCACATGGATGCAGGCGTTCTGGAGGGTCATCATCCCGGAGATCAAGCCGGGCATCGTGTCCGGCGCGCTGACGGCCTTCACCATGTCCATCGATGACTTTATCATCAGCTACTTCACGGCGGGCACCTCGTCCTCCACGCTGGCCATGACCATCTATGGCATGACGAAAAAGCGCGTCAGCCCGGAGATCAACGCCGTGTCCACGCTGCTGTTCGTCACGGTGATCCTGCTGCTGGCTCTCATCAACATCCGGGAGAACCACCACAGCCACGACCACGTCCGCCATCCGGCCCGCGCCGAAGCGCCGGCCCCGGTGAAGCCGCCGAAAAAGTATCCCGGTCTGGGGAAGAAGATCGCCGCCGGCGGTCTTGCCTGCGTGCTGCTGGCTACGTTGATCGTCACCGGTACGGCGGCCCGCAGCGAGCGCGTGGTGAATGTCTGCTCGTGGGGCGAGTATATCGACGAGTCCCTCATCACGGAGTTCGAGGAGCAGACCGGCATCCGCGTCAACTACCAGACGGCGGAGAGCAACGAGGCCCTGTACTCCCTCATCAAGATGGGCGGCGCGGACTTCGATGTCATCGTGCCCTCGGACTACATGATTGCCCGGCTTATTCAGGAGGATCTGCTGGCGGAGCTGAACTATGACAATATCCCCAATTTCCAGCTGATGGACCCCCAGTTTACCCACCTGAGCTTCGACCCGGAGAATAAGTACACCGTACCCTACACATGGGGCAGCGTGGGTATTATCTACAACACGACGATGGTGGACGAGCCCATCACCAGCTGGGGCGCCATGTTCGACGAGAAGTACGCCGGGCAGGTGCTGATGATCAACAACTCCCGCGACGCGCTGATGGCGGCCCTGTGCTATCTGGGCTATGACATCAATACCACCGACGAAGCTCAGCTCACCGAGGCGTTCCGGCTGGTGAAGGACGCCAAGGACAAGGGCGTCTATCAGGCCTTCGTCATGGACGAGGTCTTCGGCAAGATGGAGGGCGGCAACGCGGCCATCGCCATGTACTACGCCGGCGACTACCTGACCATGCTGGAGAACAACGAGGATCTGGCCTTCGTCATCCCGGAGGAGGGCAGCAACTGGTTCGTGGACGCCATGTGCGTCCTGAAGTCCAGCCAGCACAAGGACGAAGCGGAGGAGTGGATCAACTTCATCGCCTCCACCGACGCCAATCTGGCCAACATGGACTATATCTGGTACGCCTCCCCCAACGCGGAAGCGCTGGCGGACTACCCCGCCTACTACGAGGCGGAGTACGAGGAGCCGCTGGATGAGGACATCTACAGCATCATGGCCATCCCCGACGAGGAGCGGGCCCGCTGTGAGCTGTATGTGAACCTGCCCCAGGAAACACTGAAATTCTATGACAAGCTGTGGACACAGCTGGGCGTATAGGAGGTATCGCTATGATCGAAGCAGGCATGACCCATACCGTGGAAAAGACCGTCACCGCTGATATGACCGCCAAGGCCGTTGGCTCCGGCGGGCTGGAGGTGCTGGGCACCCCCTACATGATGGGCCTGATGGAGTGCGCCGCCATGTGGTGCGTGCAGAACGAGCTGCCGGAGGGCAAGGGTACCGTGGGCGTGGATATCGCGTCCAGCCATCTGGCCCCCACCCCCGTGGGCATGAAGATCACCGCCACCGCCGAGGTGACGGGCGTCTCCGCCAACGGCAAGATGATCACCTTCAAGATCACCGCCTCTGATGAGGAGGGGCTGATCGGCGAGGGCACCCATACCCGCGCCGTCATCGACAACGCCCGCTTCCTGCAGAAGTGCAGCGACAAGCTGGCCAAGGTCAGGTAAGTCCATACGCCGCGAACGCCGCCCGTGCAGGGCGGCGTTCTTTCGCGCTGCCCCTTGCGGCGGGACGCCGTATCTGGTACAATAAACCGATCGAATTTACCGGCGGGGAGGGGAGAGCGTATGCGCGTATTGGCCACTGCCGCTTTCTCCTTCGCCGCGGGACTGTTCCTTATCCTGCTGCTGCCGTGGAGCGGCTGGTACCTCTGGGCGGCGGTTGGCGTCTGCCTGCCGGCGCTGGGCCTGCGCCTGTGGGCGAAGCAGTGGCGGCACCTCCGGCGCAGCCAGCTGATACTGTGGCCGCTGGCGGCGGCGCTGGTGTATTTCACCGTCTATCAGGCGGCGGTGCAGCAGCCGGTGCAGGCGCGGTGCGGCGCGGAAAACGACTTTTCCGCCACGGTCTGCGCGTGGCCGGAGGAGACGGAGCGGGGCGGCAGGGTCACGGTGCGCCTTCACGGCTTCTTCGGCGCCAGAGCTGTGTACTACGGCGGCGGGGAGGTACTGGCGCTGGAGCCGGGCCAGCAGCTGTCCGGCACGGCATGGTGGCAGGATGCCGCCAGCATCCGGGGCACGGAGCTGACGCAGTTCACCGCCCGAGGCGTGTACGCTCTGCTGTACCAGAGGGAGGACACCGCCGTGGACGATGGCAGCAGGGGCGGTGTGCAGTGGCTGCCGCTGCGGGCCGTCCATGCCCTGCGGCAGCGGATCGCCGCCGTCTGGGACGATCCGTCGGTGCGGGGCTTCCTGACGGCGGAGCTTACCGGCGACCGGACGGAGCTTCCGGAGGGCGACGCCGTGGCCATGCAGGAGACGGGGCTTGCCCATCTGTTCGCCGTGTCCGGCCTGCACTGCGCGTTCCTTGTGACGCTGCTGGGGCTGCTGGCGCCCGCCAACAGACGGCGGACGCTGTGCGCCGTCACCATCCCGGCGCTGCTGTTCTATATGGTGATGGTGGGCCTGTCGCCATCGGTGGCGCGGGCCTGCATCATGCAGATCTTCCTGCTGACCGCGCCCCTGCTCCGCCGGAGCAGCGACGGCCTGACCGCCCTTTCGGCGGCACTGGCCGCCATCCTGCTGGAAAACCCCTTCGCGGCGGGCAGCGTCAGCTTACAGCTGAGCTTCGCCGCGGCGCTGGGCATGGTGCTGCTGGCGCCCCGGCTCGACCGGGTGTTCACCGGCTGGTATCATGGCGGGAGCCGCCTGCTGGGCGGCGTCATCCGCTTCATCGCGGCCAATCTGGCGGCGACGCTGGGGGCCATGGTATTCACCGCGCCGCTGATCGCCTGGTATTTCAACATTTTCGTGGTGGTGGCCCCGCTGGCCGGCCTGCTGGCGGTGCCTGCCGCCGGCTGGAGCTTCATGGCGGCCTTTGTCACGACCCTGCTGGGCTTCGTATGGCTGCCGCTGGGGCGGGCGCTGGGCTGGCTGTCCTTCGCACTGGTCAGATACATCCTGTGGACGGCAAAGACCCTGACGGCCCTGCCGTTCCACGCCGTGTATTTCGACAACCGCTATCTGGCCTACTGGATGGCCTACACCTATATCGCTTTCATCGGCTGCGCTCTGACCAGGGACAGCCGCCGCAAGTACGCGCTGGCGTCGGTGCTGTCGGCGCTGCTGCTGGCGGTGTCCGTCTGGCTGGGCGGCAGCGCCGGACGGTATGGCGATATGGGCGCGCTGGCGCTGGACGTGGGACAGGGCGAGAGCGTGGCTCTCTGGTCGGGCCGGGAGGCGGCGCTGGTGGACTGCGGCAGCAGCAACAGCTTCGTGGACGCCGGCGGCACGGCGGCCGACCGGCTGGAGAGCATGGGCCTGCACCGCCTGCGGTGCGTGGTGGTGACCCACTACCACGCCGACCACACCAACGGCCTGTACGAGCTGCTGGCCCGCCTGCCGGTGGACACACTGTATATGCCGGACATCGAGGATGAGTACGGCGTGCGGCAGCGTCTGGAGGAGCTGGCGGCGGAAAAGGGCATGGACGTGGTGCTGGTGACGGATACGGTACAGCTGACGCTGGGGGATATGACCCTGACGGTCTACCCGCCGGGGACGGGGGGGGGGGGGGCGATCTCAACGAGCAGGGACTGACGGCGCTGGCCACAGCGGGGGATTTCGACATCCTCATCACCGGCGACATGGCCGGCAGCACCGAGCGGAAGCTGGCGGAGACGTATGCCCTGCCGGATGTGGAGGTGCTGGTGGTGAGCCACCACGGCTCCCGGTACAGCTCAGACGAGACGTTCCTGCGCGCCATCCGTCCGGAGACGGCGGTCATCAGCGTGGGGGACAACAGCTACGGCCACCCTGCCGGGGAAACGCTCCAACGTCTGACGGACGCGGGCGCGGACATCTGGCGCACAGACGAACAGGGGACGGTGCGCATCACCGTGAACGGAGGGAACTGACATGGCGAAAAACGACAGCCGCGGCCGCAGCGGCGGCTACGAGGCGCTGCGCGCCGCCATCAAGGCGGGCGTACCGGCCAATCTCTATATTTTCTACGGCGAGGAGCGCTACCTGCTCCAGACCATGGCCCGGCAGCTGAAGGAGCTGCTGATCCCCGGCGGCTTCGAGGAGTTCAACTACCACCGTCTCACCGGCAAGGGGCTGACGGTGCAGGAGCTGGCGGAGACGGCGGAGGCCATGCCCATGATGGCGGAGCACACCCTCATCACCGTCACGGACATGGACATCTTCAAGCTGGACGAGAGCCAGCGCACGGCGCTCATCGACCTGCTGGGCGACTTTCCGCCCTACTGCACGCTGGTGTTCCTGTACGAGCAGGTGCCCTACAAGCGGGACGGCAAGATGAAGAAGCTGTGCGCCGCCCTGAACGAGTATGTGCAGGAGGTGGAGTTCGTCCAGCAGGAGCGCTCCGACCTGCTGAAATGGCTGAAGCGGCGGTTTGCCGCCACCGGCCACGACATCGACCAGACGGCGGCGGATCACCTGCTGTTCACCTGCGGCAGCCTGATGCGGGGGCTGATACCGGAGGTCGAGAAGATCGCCGCCTATGCCGGGCATGAGCGCATCACCGTCGAAGATATCGACGCCGTGGCGGAGCCGGTGCTGGATGCCCGCATCTTCGACATGACCAACGCCGTCACCGCCCGGAACTACGACCGTGCCGCCGCCATTCTGGCCGACCTGCTGCGGATGCAGACGGAGCCTATCGCCATTCTGGCGGCGCTGGGCAAGGAGCTGCGGCGGCTGTACACGGCCCGTCTGGCGCTGGACGGCGGCAAAGACCGCGTCTGGCTCAAGGAGCTGTGGAGCATGAGCAGCGACTATCCCGCCAAGCTGCTGCTGCAGGCGGCGAAAAACGTGGATCACGACTGGTGCCGTCAGGCGGTGAAGCGCAGCCAGACGCTGGATCGCCGCATGAAAAGCCAGCGCAATATGGACAGTGAGGGCGAGCTGAAGCTGTTCCTCATGGAACTGGCAGGTGCCCGATGAAGCCCCGCGTCCGCGAGGTCATCGTGGTGGAGGGCCGCTACGATAAGAACACGCTGCTGCAGGCGGTGGACGCCGCCGTCATCGAGACGGGCGGCTTCGCCGTGTTCAATGACCGGGAAAAGACCGCCTATCTCCGCCGTCTGGCGCAGACACGGGGCCTGATCCTGCTGACCGATCCCGACGGCGCGGGCTTCGTTATCCGCGATTACCTGAAGGGCGTCCTTCCGCCGGACAGGCTGAAGCAGGCCTACGTCCCGGACGTGTACGGCAGGGAGCGCCGCAAGAAAAAGGGCGGCAAGGAGGGCAAATTAGGCGTGGAGGGCATGTCCCCGGCGGTGCTGGTGGAGGTCCTGCGCCGGGCCGGGGCCACGTTCGAGGACGGCCCCGCCGCCCCGCGGCGGACGGGCCTGACCAAGGCCGACCTGCTGGAAAAGGGGCTGATCGGCCCCGGCTCCGCCGCAAGGCGCGCGGCACTTCAGCAGCGGCTGGGGCTGCCGGCGCGGCTGACGGCCAACGGCCTTCTGGAGGCGCTGGATCTGCTGCTGACCCGGGCGGAATTCGACGCGCTGTGACTTTTTTGCGGGAGGGCGGGCAAACCCCTTGCAATTCGCGGCGGCGGCGGGTATAATAAGCCATTGCTTTTGCAAACAAATTTTTTGACAACAAGGAGTGTGAGAAAGATCATGGCCGAGGAAATCAAGACCCCCGAAACGGAGGAGTCCGGCAAAAACTTTATCCTGAATTTCATCGACGAGGACATCGCAGAGGGTGGTCGGTTCCAGGGAATGACCGTCCACACCCGTTTCCCGCCGGAGCCCAACGGCTACCTGCACATCGGGCACTGCAAGGCGCTGACCATCGACTTCGGCACCGCCGAGCGCTACAACGGCCTGTGCAACCTGCGTATGGACGACACCAACCCCACCAAGGAGGACGAGGAGTTCGTGGAGGCTATCAAGCAGGACATCCACTGGCTGGGCTTCGACTGGGGCGACCGCTTCTTCTACGGCTCCGACTATTTTGAGGAGGATTACCGGCAGGCGGTGCTGCTCATCAAGAAGGGGCTGGCCTATGTGTGCCAGCTGACGCCGGAGGAGTTTAAGCAGAACCGCGGCGATATCGGTATCCCCGCCGTGTCCCCCTACCGCGACCGTCCCGTGGAGGAGAGCCTCGACCTGTTCGCCCGTATGCGGGCAGGGGAGTTCCCCAACGGAGCCATGACGCTGCGGGCCAGGATCGATCTGACCAGCGGCAATTTCAATATGCGCGACCCGGTGATCTACCGCATCAACCACATGAGCCACCACCGGCAGGGCAACAAATGGTGCATCTATCCCATGTACGACTTTGCCCACCCCATTCAGGATGCGCTGGAGGGTATCACCCACAGCCTGTGTTCCTTGGAGTTTGAGGCGCACCGCCCCCTGTACAACTGGGTCATCGACCACTGTGAGCTGCCTGCCCGTCCCCGTCAGATCGAGTTTGCCCGCCTTGGCATCGACCACACGGTGATGTCCAAGCGGAAGCTGCGCAGGCTGGTGGAGGAGCACTATGTCTCCGGCTGGGACGATCCCCGTATGCCCACGCTGTGCGGTCTGCGCCGCCGGGGCTATACCGCCGCGTCCATCCGTAATTTCTGCGAGCGCATCGGCGTGGCCAAGTCCCCCAACGTCATCGAGTACGGTTTTCTGGAGCATTGCCTGCGGGAGGATCTGAACGCCCACGCGGAGCGCACCATGGCGGTGCTGCATCCGGTGAAGCTGACGGTCACCAACTACCCCGAGGGGCAGAGCGAGACGTTCACCGTGGAGAATAACCCCACCGACCCGACGCAGGGTACCCATGACATCACCTTCTCCCGCCACCTGTGGATCGAGGAGGATGACTTCATGGAGGTACCTGTACCCAAGTACAAGCGCCTGACCCCCAACGGCCCGGAGTGCCGCCTGAAGGGTGCGTACCTTGTCACCTGCACCGGCTGCGTCAAGGACGAGAGCGGCCGCGTCGTGGAGGTGCTGTGCACCTACGACCCCGACTCCCGGGGCGGCGACCCCGCCGACGGCCGCAAGGTCAAGGGCGCCACGCTCCATTGGGTGGACGCGGAGAATTGTCTGGACGCCGAGGTACGCCTGTACGACAACCTGTTTCTGGACGCCGCGCCCGACGGCCCCGACAAGGACTTTTTGGACTGCCTGAATCCCGACAGTCTGACGGTGCTCACCGGCTGCAAGGTGGAGCCGGAGATGCGCCGCGTGGCGGAGGTTTTCGACAAACAGGAGAATCGCACCGGCGCCAACGCCCCCACGTTCCAGTTCATGCGGGTGGGCTACTTCTGCATGGACAACCGGGACTGCACGGCGGAGCATCTGGTGTTCGACCGCAGCGTGTCCCTGAAGGACAGCTTCAAAAAGTAAACGGAAATAAGCGAAAAACAGCGCCTCCGGCTTTGCCGGAGGCGCTGTTTTCTCACCCGAACCACCCCTTTTTCCGCCGGGGCGGCGGTGGCGGCTGCCGCTTCTGGAAGGGCTTGTCGATGAGGATGATGTCGTCCCCGAACTTCTGGATGCAGTCCCACGGGACGTAGAAATCCTCCCCGCGCCCGAACAGTCCGAAGAACCGGCACGGCCCGAACACGATGATGCCCTTCACCGTGCCCTCCGGCACCTGCACGTCCAGATCGCCCACGCAGCCCAGCCGGCACCCGTCGCACAGGTTGATGACCTCCTTGCGCCGCAGCATGGAAAATTTGCACAGCATCGCACTCACCCCGACCTACTCTATGCGCCGCGCCGCCTGTCCCATGCTGTCGTTTCCGGGGACATTCCGCCCTGTGGAATAGCCGCCGCCGCGCCGGGAAATACTGCCACTATCACAGTGGAAGGACGGGCGCACATGCGGGGGAAAGTGGAGATCTGCGGCATCAACACAGCCAAGCTGCCGGTGCTGAAAAACGACGAGATGGTGGCGCTGCTGCGCCGCACCAAGGCCGGCGACACGGCGGCGCGGGAGCAGCTGATCTGCGGCAACCTGCGGCTGGTGCTGTCGGTGCTCCAGAAATTTCAGGGCCGGGGCGAGAACGTGGATGACCTGTTTCAGGTGGGCTGCATCGGCCTGATGAAGGCTATCGACAACTTCGACATCGACCAGCCGGTGCGGTTCTCCACCTACGGCGTGCCGATGGTGTTGTAAAGATGAAAAAACTCTGAGGCTGGTATTCCGAGGAGCGTGTTTTCGTGAAAACCAAACTCTACCTCCTACAAAACGAAGCATTTGACGTAATTCTTGATTATTTCAAGAACAATTCTAACTCATATTCTATGAGCGACGACCTCTGCCTTGCTTTGAAAAAATTGGAGGAAATCAAGCAAAATAACCAGTCCCTTACGTGGAAGCAGCTCGGTATAATTGCTTCTGTTGAGAGCTACCTCGCAAACAGTGAGGGTAAACCTCTAACGAGACATAGTTTCCTTGAAAACCATTCACTTCCATCTGCGGACGTTTTTAAGAACTCGTTTGGTAAGACATCTTTCAAATGGCTATTGGAAAGATATCCTTGTCATACAAAAAAATCTTCCACAGATTTAATTTATGGTGGAAAGGCGTATGATGATGTGGATGAAGTAAAGGATGCTTTTATAAAAGAGTATTACAGAATAAGGCCTGCAACGCAGCACGAGTTCAACTCAAAGAAAAGTAAAACTATCCCATACTGGGAGTCCTTAGCCGCACGATTTGGCGTTGCGTCATGGATAGCCCTTATCGACCTCTTGGAGCTGCCGAGGTACAACAAGCGTGGTGACAATCCGCTGAGAGTTATAGAAACTAATTTGTGCATAACGGACGATAGGGTGTCCTTCGCAGGGAGGAAAAGACCTCATGTGTTTAGACGAACATTTTGGACAAAAGAGCTTATTCGTCAGCGTGTCGAAGGTTTCATTATTCAAAATGGACGTACCCCAAGCAGGGAAGACCTCCTTGGCATCCCTGAGTTGCCTTCGCCGGAGACATTCAATAATGTGGTGAAGATGAATTGGCGGCTTTGGATTAAAGAAACATTTCCTGACTGTGTTCCCGATAACTGGCGGTATGACCTGTTATCCAGCAAGAAAATAGACAAAAAGAAGTGGCTGGAACTATTCAAAAAGGAATACAAGAGAATTAAGCCGGCAACGGGCAATCAATACAATCGGCAACGCACTCAAGGAACGCCAACATGGAACACAATCGCAAAACTCATAGGAGAAAGCGAACACAAATGGAGCAACATGAAAAAGGTTGCAGGGGTAGAGGATGTTCCCATTTCCACCAATAAGCCGTCCATGTAAAAAAAGACCACCGTAAGGTGGTCTTTTTTTTGTATTTTGTGGTTCTAAATTGACTCGTTCTCCGTCTCATCCAAACGTTTGATGCGTTGAAAGCCATTTGCAGAGACCTTCTTTCGACTGCCATCTGCTCTATGGAAAAAATCTCCGATAATAATACTCGTCCATTACACGTTCCCTCCGTCATCGGGGATACCCTGCAGAAGCAGGTTCTCGTCGATATATGTAGCTGTTTCATCTGCGCGATGCAGAAGAAAAGCCAGAGGATAGCGCGTAAAGGCCGCTGAGGTATTCTTATCTGTGGAATACTCTCCCATGTGGAAACGGATTGCGAAAGCCTCCGGCATCGTCAGGCGAATATAGCGTTCTGCAAGAAACACAGATTTATCGCCGTGGCTGCCGAACGGGAGCTTCTCGTCATAGGAAATCCAAGGCACCTTCTTCCACTGTCCGGTTTTGGGGTCCTTCACATTTCTGCTGTCCCATTTATAGAAATCGGCCTTGCAGATATCGTGAAGAAGTGCGGAGATGGCAATGCTATCATTGACCATCTTCCTCTCCCCCTCGGAAAGCGTCTTTCCATTCCGCTCAATTTCCGTGAAGTATGTGTCGTTCAGACGCATAAATACGTTGACTGAGTGGTCCAGAAGCCCGCCGCAGTAGCTTGAGTGATACTTAGCACTTGCGGGCGCCGTGAAGAAATCCGTCTTCTCCAGCAGCCACAGCACAAGGTCTCTGATGCCTTTGCGTCCCGTACTGACAAGTGCGCCAATGAACGCGATGGCCTTAGACTCATACTCCTTATCGGGAGTTGTGCCGGCAGGGTCCTCTACCGTAGGGCGGTAGTCCCCGCCGTGCGCCGTGTACTTTGCGAGCGCCTGAGCTGCTGCCCATTTAATGAAGTCTTCCAATCTGTCGGGGTCGCCATTGTTAGACTGCTCGACAGTGCGGGAGAAGGCGTCATAGTCATCGAGGGCAGCTTGGCAGACGTCATCGTGACAAGCTCCCTTTTCAAACTGTCCGGAAATAGCTATCAACGCAGCTTCAGCACGCTCGTGCAGCTTTTGAATTCTCTCGAATTCAGGGGGATAGTTGTAGCCCATAGTTATTCTCCTTTCTTGATGAAGTCCTCAGCCCTGATAGTACCGGAAGTCCATGCGCTTGTCGGGAAGCTGATTTCGGGGACTCTCTCCAGCATAGCATCCCTCAAAGCGTCTCTATAACGCTCGAAATGCCGTTTCTGGAAGCCGAGAAGTCTTTCGTCATACTTTACTTCCTTCTGAAGAAGTTCAACGGCAAGAGAGTTCTCGTTGTCCTCGACCGCGATGGCGAAAAGCTCGTTTTCCATAATCACCCGCTGTGTTCTGGAAACCCACTTTTCGCCCAACACAGGCGTCATGCTGCGGAAGCGGTGTCCCAGTGTATCAACGATACACTCCAACACATCGGCCTCCTCATTCATAGAGCCCTCCTCATCGAATAGCCACCGGCAGGTGTCCAGTTCAAAGTAGGGGATGTCGTTCAGCAGACGAACTTCCGGTTCCTCTTTATAGGGCTCATCTTCTCGATAGACATGAAGGAAGCTGTTGGAAATGTAGTAGACGGCCTCGTAAGGTCCATGAACAGAAACATTACCTTTGCCCATGATTCGTTTCTCCTTTCTTTTTTTGCGACCTTTCAGGTGCGGCTGACGGTGTGGAGCTTCTGCTCCAGCAGCTCTGCCTTCTCACGGGTCGCTCCACAGGTACACATCTGCGGACAAACAAGAGGGTCGTAGTAGTCCTCGTTCTTCTCAGGGAAGAATGGCTTTCCGCCCTCATTTACACGCACCACATTAGGGCGCGGGCAGTTGTGACAGGGGTTATTGAAGTCATCCCCTTGAATCCGGAAAGAATGAGCTTCAGAGACCAAACAGACAGACACATCAAGATACTGGAAACCCTGTGATGGATAAGGATGGCAACTTTATTATTGCAACCACCGCCTTTACACCTGACAAACTCTCCGGTTCTATTGATGTCGTGTTTGAGTTCGACGGAAGGGTACTCGCAGGTAAGGAAATTGTTGTGTTTGAGTACCTCTATTACAACGAGGACGATGAAGCGGCTCTGGCAACCCATGAAGATTTGGAAGACGCCGCGCAGACCGTTGCCTTTATGAATCCCACTATCAAGACCTCTGCTGCCAATGCTTCTACGGGGAAGAAGACTTTCTCTCCGTATGAGAAAGCCGAGCTGGTGGACACTGTGACCTATGAGGGACTTATCCCCGGTCACGAGTACACCTTGGTCGGGACTCTGGTAGAAAAGGTTAAATCTGGTGAGAAGTGGGTCGAAGGTAAACCCGTCATGGATAAGGACAAAAAGCCCTTGACCGCTACTGCGACCTTTACTCCTGAAAAGGCCGAAGGAACAACGACGGTTTCCTTTGTGTTTGGTGCTCGTTCCGTTGCGGGGAAAACTCTCGTTGTGTACGAGGAGCTCCTCTACAACAACATGAGTGTCACTACTCACGCTGACATAACGGACGAGAACCAAACGGTTACAGTTGACCGCATCCATTATAGCGGGCCTTCTATGGGAACTACGGCGACATTTGCCAATGGCTCAAAGTCCAGCGGTTACGCCTCTCGCCTTGTGGTCGTAGATACCGTAAGTTATTCTGGGTTGGCTGTTGGTCAGAATTACACCTTAGTTGGCAGGTTGATGGATGCTCAGACGGGGGAGGCTCTGCGCGATGCGGGCGGCAGGGAAGTAACCTCCAAGCTGACATTTACCCCGAAGGCCTCCGATGGCTCCATCGACATGAAATTCTCCTTCGCTGCGTCGAACATCAAGGGTGCGAAGATTGTCGTGTTTGAGGAGTTGTATGTCGGAGGAAGTGTGGACGGGACTCCGTACCTGAGCCATACTGACATCAATGATGCTGGACAGAGTGTGACTGTTACCGCATCTCCCAAGACTGGAGACGATGGCGTCGGCAAGTATATCTCTTTGGGCTCGATTGCCTTGGGAACTGCAATTATTGTCGTTGTAGTGAGCAACGCCAAGAGAAGAAAGAAAAATAAGTAAACGTAGGACCAAAGGTATTAAATAGACCGGAGTTTTGGCTCCGGTCTATTTTTTTGAAAAAATTATTTGATTGAAAACAGAAGGAAGGGAAGCGTGCAAACCCGTTGCAACATAAGGGGTTTCCGTCTTTGCGAGGCACAAGACTTTGTGGTTTAAGACGAGAAAACGAAAAATTTTCCAAAAACCACACTTGACATTTTTTTATAATCGTGCTATTGTAAGCACATCAAAAATAATGTCAAGTTTTCCACAGCTTAAATCTCGTCACGGTCTATTATTTAATTACATTCCCTGAGCAAATTTTGAAATGAATGAAAGGACAAGAACTATGAAAAAGATGAAGAATTTTATCGCCCTGCTGCTGGCTCTGGTGATGACCATGAGTTTGATGGCCTGCGGCAACAAGACTGACGAGGAGACCAAGACCGGAGAGGATATCGGCTGTTACGTGCAGACCACCGAGTCCGGTGAGAAGGTTCTGGTGGATAAGGACGGCAACGCCGTGACCGACTACACGCTGGACGACGAAGGCAATGTGGTGGACGCGCAGGGCGTGGTGGTCGTCAAGGCGGCGGACATCACGGCTTTCGAGAAGTCCGAGGAAAAGGATGCGGAGAACAAGACCGACGCATCCGAGGCAGATACTCAGAAGCCGGAGGATGCTGCGAAGCCCGATGGTGAGAAGAAGTCCGATACCCAGAAGACGGACGCCAAGGTGGATAACACCAAGAAGGACGAGACCAAGAAGGATGATGCCAAGCAGGAAACTCAGAAGCCCGCTGACAACAAGCAGGACACCACGAAGCCTGAGACCAAGCCCGAAACGAAGCCTGAGGTTAAGCCGGAGCCCCAGAAGCCCGCAACGCCCAGCTACGATAACGGTTCTCTGACCACTGCACAGGTGAAGGAACTCCAGCGCTGGTACGGCGTCGGCGCGGACGGTCAGTGGGGTGCAGGCTCCAAGAAGGCCGCCGGTGGCCGCACCGCTGATGAGGCGTGGGCATACTACCAGAGCAACAAGCAGATTACCACACCCGAAACCCCCTCTGGTGGCAATACTGGGAACACTGGAAATACCGGCAACACGGGTAACTCTGGCTCTGGTAACACTGGAAACACCGGCTCTACCGGTTCCACGGGCGGTGGCTCCACGACTCCTACCACTCCTTCTGAACCCGCCAAGCCCACCAAGGCAAACATTGACTGCGCTGAGGTGATGCGTGCTGGCAACGCTTATGCCGTAAGTCTTGGCTTTGAAATCTGGGATGGGTGCGGAAGTTATATGACGCCTATCTACTTCGAGGAAGACTACTCTGACTGGAGTCAAGCTCAAGCAAATGCAGCTATTAAAGAAATGGTTGACGCAGTAAAAAGGACTCTTGAAGGAACAAGCGCCGGGTTTATTCCGCACGTTGATGGAAAAGATGGAGAGGCTTCCGCAGTAAATTGCATTGTGAGGTGGAATGCTTCTGCCGGACACCATGAAATGTATGTTTATTACGCATAAAGCAATGTAACATTAAAAAAAGCAACGGGTTTATCCGTTGCTTTTTTTTGCAAACAAAAGTTTTCTTCAAAATTTGTGGGTCCGGATGTGTTGACAATATGCGCGATTATGCTACCATGAAAACATGGAGGGCAATCCGCCTCCTTGTAATATTCGGTTTCGAATTGGCAATAAAAAGAAATGGATAAATATAAGGTGGCTGATTTTCTCTAAACTATTTGTTGAAAGGAGATAAATACCATGAAACACAAAAAGATGCGTGGCGTTGTCGCAATGCTGCTGACACTGGTGATGGTGGTCGGAATGCTTCCGACGTCCGTGTATGCTGCCGACACGGACGATGGTGGTGATTCCGTCGTCAGCACAGTTGTCGAGCAGCCGGCAGATGTGCCCAGCACCGAAGCGACCGACGAGCTGCCCTCTGGCGAATCGACAGACGGCAAGGATGCCGACATTGCGGGCACTGGCAACAGTGTTGGCGAGACGGAGACGCCTCCCGCAGAGAATGACGGCGAAACTGATGCCAAGGATACTGCGGGAGACGCAATGACCAATGGAGTGGCAGATGCGGAGAATAAGCCCGACTTGTCTGATAAGGCTGACAAGGTGGAAACATCCTCTTCTTCTGTCGAGGTAAAGGATGGGGAGTCCGCAGAACCGAAAAAGGAAGAAATCAAGAAGGCGGACGAAGGCCCCGCAGCAGAGGATGGTCTTCGTGACCCTTATGCTGGAGAGGAGACTCCTGTAAGTGTTTCCTTCCTTTACGGGTCAGCGCAGAACTCCTCTGGTCCAATGAGGGCGCCCGCTCGCGCATCGGGAACCATTACGACCGGTGACGATATGAGTTATAACGACAGGTGGTTGGCTGAGTTCGCCCCCTACTCCAGTGCCGTTGTGAAATATTTCAACGGCAAACCGGCGTACTGTATTGAGCCCCACAAGGATGCCCCCGGTGCTGGTACTTCCGTTGATGCCAGTAGTTATTGGGAGAACAACCGAGTCCGCCTCGCACTTGCCTACGGCTACGGTGGGGTAGACGACTCGACATTGCTCTGGTATGCTGGCAACGACACTTATGCGTGGTGTGCCACACAGGAGGTTATTTGGGAAATCGTTGGCGGCTACAGTGACCTGAGCGACCTGTTTGTGGGGCCCGGTCATGCTTATGACCCTGATGTCGCTGTGCCCATCAAGGCGGCACACGATTATATCTGGGATATGATTAACTTGCAGGCTGAAATCCCAAGTTTTGCCGTAAAAAGACCTACGCAAACTTACAATGATATTGAGCTGGCTTGGGACGGCTCTTCGTGGACAGCTACGAGAGCAGACACAAACAGAGTCCTGAGAAATTTTGAGGACTTCGAGTTCAGTCTGCCCGGTGTGAGCACCTTCCAGAGTGGAAACAATCTAACGATTACAGCCACTCCGGAAGCTGCGAAGAGTATGCTGAATGGGATTGCGTCGTATGCTTCTGAGGGTAATGCGATTGACCCTGACAGCATCAATGCTTATCTCCTCGTCGCGGGCGGAGGCAAGCAGAATTGTGTTGCACTGAACGGGCGACCCGACCCTGTTATCGCTTACGTCCGCGCCAAGGTCACGAAAACCACCGGTGATTTGAACATTGCCAAGACCTCCGAGGATGGCAAGGTTGGCGGCGTGAGCTTCACGGTCACGGGTCCTAACGGTTACAGCAAGACTGTGACCACTGGTGCGAACGGTAAGATTGCCATTACCGATTTGCAGCCCGGTACTTACACAGTAACGGAGAATACACCTGACAACTACATCCCGACGCAGCCTCAAACTGTGACCATCGCTATCGGCGATTTCAAGACAGTGAACTTCAGCAACGTGCTGAAGAAGGGCGTTGTGAAGGTTACTAAGACCTCTGAGGATGGTCAGATTGCTGGACACACCTTCCGGCTGTCCGGCACTTCCGCAGCAGGTACGGCTGTCAACATGACGGCTGTGACGGATGCCAACGGCGTGGCTACCTTCAATAATGTTCCTGTGGGCAACAACTATAAGCTGGAGGAAATCAACACCGCAGCGAAGTATGTTGTTCCTGCGGTGCAGGCTGGCGTGGTGGTTGAGTACAACACCAGCACCCCCGCTCAGTTCGAGAACAAGCTGGCTCGCGGCAATCTGAAAATCACGAAGACATCCGAGGACGGCTTCGTGGCAGGCATGACCTTCCGGCTGACCGGTACGTCTATCTCCGGTGCTGCAGTCAATGAAACTGCTTCTACCGACGAGAACGGCGTCGTTATGTTCAGAGAAATCCTTATCGGTAATAACTATACCGTGCAGGAAATCAACACCGCCGAGCGGTACGTTGTTCCCGCTGTCCAGAGCAATGTGACCATTACGCTCAACAACACCACCAGCTTGAACTTCCACAATAAGCTGGCTCGCGGCGCCGTTGAGGTTAAGAAGACCTCCGAGGACGGCAAGGTCGCTGGTATCACGTTCCGTCTGTCTGGTACTGCTATCAACGGCGAGACGGTGGATATGACCGCCGTGACCAATGACGCCGGAGTTGCCACCTTCAACAACGTTCTGATTGGCAACAACTACAGCGTTGAGGAAGTGAACACGGCTGCCAAGTATATCGTTCCCGCTGTGACAAACGGCGTGAAGGTTACTCTGGATAACACCACCCCCGTGAATGTCTACAACAAGCTCAAGCGCGGCGACCTGCGCGTTACCAAGACCTCTGAGGACGGCATGGTCGAGGGCATCACCTTCCGGCTGCATGGCACTGCCATCTCCGGCGATGCTGTTGACCTGACTGCTACCACCAACGCTGACGGTATTGCCATCTTCAAGGATGTCCTGATTGGCAACAACTACACGCTGGAGGAAGTCGATACGGCGGTGAAGTATGTTATTCCTGCCGTGCAGACAGGTCTCGTTGTGGAGTTCCAGAAAGTTACCGACACCGCTGTGACCAACGTACTGAAGAAGTGGAAGGTCACTGTGGAGAAGACGGACGCCGAGACTGGCAACATCCCTCGCGGCGATGGTGTCTTTGAGGGTGCTGTGTACGGTCTGTATAAGGGTGACGAGCTGGTGAAGGAGTACGTTATCGGCAGCGATGGCAAGTTCACCACTGACGAGTACATCTGCGGCTATGATTACACCATCCGTGAAATCAAGGCGCCCACTGGCTATCAGATTGATGAGGGCGTGTATCGCGTTGGCTCCGAGCCGGAGAACTACCGTATCGAACACAACGTTGCTCCCCAGATTACCTCTGTCGAGGTCATCAATCGCGGCACATTCGCCATTACCAAGTTCATCTCCGACGGCACCTCCGGTCCCGCTAAGTTCGAGGGCGGTGCAGAGTTCAAGTATTGGCTGCAGTCCGCCGGCTCTTACGAGAACGCTAAGGATGACGAGCGCGGCATCCTGACGACCAACGACTTGGGTTACAGCGGCAAGTCCATCGAGTTGCCCTACGGCACCTATGTGGTGCATCAGACCAAGGCCGGCGATAAGGGTGCGGGGCTCGCGCCTGAGTTCACCGTTTTGGTTGGCGAGGTTGACCACGACCATCACGACTTGGCTGTCAACAACGGACCTATTACCGCGTATCTGCGCGTTGTGAAGGTCGATGAGCTTGACGGCGAGGTCATTCCTTGGGGTGGTGCAAAGTTCCAGATTTACGACCCTGACGGGAACAAGGTGTCCCAGAAGGTCACTTACCCCACGGTAACTTATATTGATACATTCGAGACAAATGATGAGGGTTATTTTGTGACCCCGCTGGTTCTGCCTTACGGCGAGAACTATCATCTGGTCGAAATCGTACCCCCGAAGGGTTATGAGCTGATGGATACCCCGATTACCTTCAGCGTTACGCCCGATACCATTTCTCTGGATGCCGAGACCGGTCTGGTGACTGTGAATATCATCGCCGAGGACGAGGCGGTGACTCCCAAGGTCAAGACTACTGCAACCGACAAGGAAGGAAACAAGGAAATCGTTCCGGCCACCACCGTCACTATCGTCGATAAGGTGGAATGCACCGATGTTATCCCCAACAAGACCTATACGGTCGAGGGATATCTGGTGGTTAAGTCCACCGGCGAGCCTCTGCTGGACGCCGAGGGCAATCGCATTACCGCCTCTAAGACCTTCAAGGCTGAGGCCGACTTCACTGGCTTTGTGGAGCTGGAGTTCACCTTTGATGCGTCTCTGCTGGGTGGCGAGTCCATCGTTGTTTTCGAGGACCTGAAGCGCGGAAACCGTGTCGTTGCTACCCATGCTGACATCAACGATGTTGACCAGACCGTTGTAATCCTGAACCCCAAGATTGGCACCACGGCCAAGAACGCTGTTGGCGGCAAGGAGTTCATGCCTCTGGCTGATGTGATTCTGGTGGATACCATCTCCTACGAGAATATGCCCGTGGGTAAGGAGTTCATCGCCATCGGTACGCTGATGGATAAGGCCACCGGCAAGCCCGTTACCGATGCCAACGGCGACCCCGTTACCGCTTACAAGGTGTTCACTCCCGAAGCTGCCACTGGTACGGTGGATGTGAAGTTCGTCTTTGACGCTTCCAAGCTGGCCGGTAAGTCTCTGGTGGTATTCGAGCGTGTGTATCTGGGCAACGAGATTGTTCCCGGCGACTCCAATAAGCCCGTGTTTGTGAGCCACGAGGATATCAACGATGAGGGCCAGACCGTCACCATTGGCGTTCCCGAAATCGGCACAAAGGCCGTGAACAACGCCACCAACGGCAAGACCCTCGACCCCGAAGCCCGCGCTGAAATCAAGGATACCGTGTCCTATAAGGGCCTGATTGCTGGAGAGAAGTACACTGTTTCCGGTAAGCTGATGAACAAGGCCACCAATGAGCCCCTGAAGGATAAGGACGGAAAGGAAATTACCTCCTCCGTTACCTTCACCGCTGAGGCGTCCAATGGCACCGTTGACGTGTTCTTCGTGCTCGATGCATCTCTGCTGCGTGGCCAGTCTATCGTTGTGTTCGAGTCCCTGCAGTACAAGGACATTGAAATCGCAGTTCACGCCGACATCGACGATGTTGACCAGACTGTGACTGTCAACAGCCCTGAAATCAAGACCATGGCCAAGAACGCTGCTGATGGCAAGAAGGAATTCTGGGCCTACAGCAAGGTTGAGCTGGTCGATACCGTGTCCTATAAGGGTCTGATTGCCGGCAATAAGTACACCGTAATCGGCAAGCTGATGGACAAGGCGACAGGTGAGCCTGTTCTGGGCCGCAACAACAAGGAAATCACCGCCACTACCGAGTTCGAGGCAAAATCTTCTGACGGTACTGTGGATGTGAGTTTCGTGTTCGATGCGTCCATTCTGGGCGGTAAGACGCTGGTCGTGTTCGAGACCCTGACCCGCAATGGCACTACGGTCGCGACTCACGCCGACATCAACGATGTTGACCAGACTGTGACCATCAAGCGCATCCCGACTTATTCCGGTCCGAGCATTTCCACCACTGCTACCTTCGATGGCAAGGAGAAGAAGAACTCCGTTGCTGGTAAGAACGTGAAAATCGTGGACACCGTCAACTATACCGGCCTGACTGTGGGTAAGACCTACGTGCTGGTTGGTACGCTGATGGATAAGGATTCCGGTGTTGCCCTCAAGGACAATAAGGGCAATCTGGTAACTGCTACCACGACCTTTACGCCCAAGTCCTCCAACGGTGCTGTGAATGTTACGTTCAAGTTCGACGCATCCAAGCTGAAGGACCATGCGCTCGTGGTGTTCGAGACTCTGTATGAGGGTCGTGCTGAGGCGGGCAATGTCATTGCTACCCACAACGACCTGATGGACGGTGCCCAGACGGTATATTTCCGCGACAGTGTCCAGACTGGCGATGAGGGCATCGGCCTGTGGGCCATGCTGGGTACGTTCAGTGCCATTGCTTGCTGCGGCACTGCGGTGTTCATGTTCCGCCGCAAGAAGGAGCATGGCGCCGAGTAAGCAGCTCATCATGTGGTGAGTAAACCCCAAAGTGAATGCAGGGGGCGCAGAGCTTGTGCCTGCGCCCCCTGTTTTTGCAAATATAACAGTAGGGGAGAGCATCTCCCCGGAAAGAGAGAAAAGGAAATGAAATACTGTAATAATTGCGGCAAAGAGGTCTCTGATAACGCTGTTGTCTGTCCTTTCTGAGGCTGCGCCGTGGCGAGCAAAAATGTCGAGGTGGACAAGCCTTCTACCGGTCTGAACATCCTGTCGTTCCTCATCCCGCTGGTTGGCCTGATTCTGTATCTGTCGTGGCAGAATTCGACTCCCATTAAGGCGAAGGCGGTGGGGAAGTGGGCACTGATTGGATTCTGCGTGGCAGTCGGTCTGAGCATCCTTGGCACCATCCTTTCCGGCGCACTAATTTCCAGTGTAGTTGGTGGATGGTATTCCGCTGTTGACACGGCATCAGTATTTAGCTGAGATTTTGACTTCCGGCAGGAGAGTTAAAAACGCTTTATCTAAAAAGAGGAGAGGGAAGGTCCTCTCCTCTTTCAACAATACAAAAGGTGAAAAAATGGGGAAAAAAGCAAAACAAAACGAGGCGGGTTACGACAACAATGGGAACAAGGTCGAGGATAAAACGAGCGTCCTCCCGCGTATTTTCGTGATGGCTGTAGTTGTTCTCGCTGGAATTCTACTTATCCTTTTGGCCGACTGCTATGGATGGTTTGATTTTTTAGAAAAGCCCATGAATGCGGCGGGTCAGTTCTTGAAGGATAATTGGATGGAGGTATGGATAGGGCTTATAACTGTAGCACTTCTGCTTTGTTATCTTTCTTTCGAAATAGGCGGTGCAGTTTTCGCCAAGAAGCGTCGTCTTGAAATTGAGACAAATGTAGTGGGAAGTGTTCCAATTTCACGTAAAGACTTTCTGCGTGATTGGGATTCCGCGCCCAGCCGGAGGGGGATGAATGCGTGTTCCAATGGAGCTTTGTTTGGATATAAATTCGGTTTGCGTCCTCAAGCGGCACCTTGTAGTAGCGACGACCGTTATCGTCCGTCAGCCACTTGGTTCCGACCTTGACTGTAACCTCATCCACCACTTTTCCACGCTGCCTCTCGGCATTGCTGCCGACAACCGTTACGCGGTAAAGTCTCATCTCAACAGCCATTGTTCTTGCTCCTTTCTTCGTCCGTCAGCCCGCCATCCACAGCCATGTCCATCAGTGTATTGATGACGCTGGTGAGACGCTGTGCGAACGGGGTGTAGGGGTTCGACAACTCACTGCGGCGCTCCATCAGAATCGCCATAGCAAACTTAGCGTCATTGACGCTCTTCAGCTCTTCGATTGTCCAGCGATGCTTACTCATGCTCTTGCACCCCCTTCCATAACAGGCCGGTCGGCATAAGCCGACTGCAACGCGAACTCCATAGCGGAGATGACCTGTGCGATTGAGGGCGTAGGCTTACTCAAATCGCGGGCATATCCGCACCTGTCGTTCAGGTGGGTAGTCAGGGTGTCCCTGACCTTTCCCTGTACTCCCGTTATTTCCAGCAGTCGCCTCAGAGCGTCGTTGACGTCTTTTGCGGGCAACTTCTTGCGAGGGTGGAACAACAACTCGTTCCGATACTGAGACAATGTGCTGTCAACAAAGTGCAGCGAAGATGTATCCATTTTTTTCTCCTTTCCCTAATTCTGCTTGTAAGGCCCAAGTGTGATAGACAGGTTGTAGATATAATTACCACAACGCACACATTCGTCGTTCTTTCCCCACAGGCCGCTTGCTTTCATACCGCGCACGCTGCCTGTATAATGGATAGACGGGTGTGTATCGCACTCGTGCTGGGTAAGCTCCTTTTGTTTCATGCGTTTACTCCTTTCGTTTTTACTTGTTCTGAATATATAAAAAGACAGTCGTTCCCAAATGAGAACAACTGTCTTGAATATGATGATGTGACTGAAAACGGAGATAAATCTCCTTATAAAAATATCTTCGTAATTATACTACTATACTACCACATTTCTTTATAATGTCAACGGAAACGGTACAAAAAAAGAAGCCCCCGAAAGAGCTTCTTTTTAAGTTAAGGTTATTCGTTCTTTGCAGTCTTATCGGCGATACCATCGAAGATGTTGCCAACAACACGGATTTCGGTGCCGAGCAGCTTACAAAACGGAACAAAATGTCCGTTGTCGTAAGCCTCGTCCATCAGCTCTGCTGCCGTTTTTGTTTTCAAAGACTCACTAACCAGCAGGCCAAAGGAACCATTTCGGAACACAACCGTGTTCTCGTTGAAGAGAGGAGTGGGGCGGAATCCTTCAAAGGTCTCCACGATGTCTCCTTCGAACACCTTAGCGCCGTCCTTGTCGATGATGCCGGTGTACTGCGTTACGGTATCCGCATAGACACCGCAAACGTCGCGGCTTTCAGCCGTGTCGGACAAGTACGTGTAGATGATGGCGAAGTCCTTCGGGCTATTATGGGGACGTGCGGCGCCCCCGTAAACCCAAATTCCCGGCAGGGGTGCTCCGGTTGCCATGCGAACTTTCTCGCCATGCCGCCGGACCTGACCACGAAACAGGATTTCTTTCATTGTTTTTTCTCCTTTCATTTTTAATGCAGTCCGTGGAGCTTTTTCCACTGGGCTTTATCCATCCAAGGACCGTCGAAGCTGTCGTCCACACACTCTGTTCTGAGACAGTTAGGGCAGACGAGACAGTCCACAGCCCGCCGGACACGACCGGTCTTGAACCGCACACCATGTTGGATGATTTCTTCCTCCTCCACGAAGTAGCTCGGTTCAAGCTCGCAACCACAAGTGCCGCAGATGCCAAACGGGTTTGCATTGGACTCGTAGGTGCCGTTCTGCTTTTGGATATTCTCCTGAATCACTGCATGGTAATCCGTCGCCATCAGAACTGCACCTCCTCGAACTCAATGACCCATACCCACGGGTTTCCGGCCCACTTTGACAGGGCCTTGTGTTCGGGAATCGTGCTGTCCCACAGCTCGATAAACTTCTCCTGAAGGGACATGGTGTTCTCGCCGGAGGTACTGTCACAGGTGATGCCCTCCTTAGTGAAGTCCTCGTCCTTCATGTCATTCAAATGTTCCAACCGCACATCCGTCACACGCAGGAAAATGCGTGCCGCATCTTTGGGCATATGAATGGACGGTGTCCAGTGAATGAGGGAACTCACATCAGGGGAGTTTTTCAAATCCTCATCCGAATAATCGGCCTTGTAGAGCCAGCGGTTGAAATCGCAGGCACAAGTCGTCTCACGGACATACAGGATATCGCCCTTATCAAACGGGGCGCGAAAGCTGCGAATGACGGTATTCTCATCAGCGAAAGCGGCCACGAGACGTCCGTCTCCGTCGCGATACAGTCCATCCGCTCTCTTTCCTGCGAAGTGGAATGCACCACGGCGAGTCACTGTCTTGCGACCCTCCCGGATGGCTCGAACCATCTCTCCGTTGAAAATAATGGGCTTAGGCTTTTTGTCCTTAAAGGCATCGGGGTCAAAATGGATGCCGGCTTTCTCGCGCAGTTCCTTGCAACGAGAGCCACGATAGATGTCTGTGTCGCACTCTTTGACAGGACAATGTGAGAGGCAGATTCGCCGCTCATAAGGTTCCTTTCTGGGCATATGTTTTTTCTCCTTTCTTTTCCGGGGGTCACTCGTATTCCTGACAACAAAGGTCGTAGACCTTATGCAGCGCAGCTAACGCCGCCTCAGGAATATCCTGAGTGTCCATATCAAACCATTCGCCGAGCAATCCGGTAACATCTCCAAGGAACAGGAACTCGTCGAACACTTCCGACGGCGTACCGGAACCTTTTTTGCTTACCTTGCGCCGCTTATGTGGTGCAGTTCCGCGACAGGCATCCAGTGCGTCCTGCAGGAGCGATATCGCACCCTTTGGAATTTCACCGGTATCCATTTTCAGCCAATTCGCCAGAGTCTCGATAACATCATCGAGGAACACATAATTGCACTCGCAGATAATTCTCGCCATCTGCAAGTGTCGAATTGCGTCCGTTGGGATGTCGTTAATGTCACACTCGGTGAGCTGCCTCTTCAGGCTCTTTACGACCTCATCGCGGGACAAAACCTTGTTTCTTCCCATGTTGTTCTCCTTTCTTTTTTTTGTGGATTTCAACTGCTCTGCCTCAGCGTATCAGGCACGGCACCGTAGCTCTGCGCGGCTGGGTAGGCGGGAGGGGAGGGGATAACCCCTCCTCTCGCTACCTGAGCCACCACGAGGGTGCTAATGCCGCCAGAGGGCGTTCTGTATTGCTGAACGCTTGGCGTGTAGAGAAACCCATCTACCGCTTGTCTCACGGTCATTGTGGGGTATTTTGGTGCCCGCCAACGATGCTCCTTAGAATAGTAGATTTCCCTGACCCGACACGTTGCAACTGTGACGGGAATGAGGGGATTGTCTACCGTATGTTCACACACGATGGCGATAGATGTCTTTCCAATTCTGGAAGCATCCTCCACCATGCGCTGCAGCGCGAGTCTCTGACCATAAGGCATTGCGGCATTACGATGCTTCACCTCAAAGAAAACATACCCCTTGTCGTGATACTCAATGAGTCCGTCGATGTCGGTAGGATAACAGTTACCCTTGTTTTCAATAGTCATGCCCGTGAAGCTGACGAGCTGTTTCATCCTTGCGGGAAATCTAATGTAGTCCTTCCTCACGGGAGCCTCCTTTCTGCCGGCATCCCCCTCAGCGGGGGATGCCTTTGCCGTTTTTGAGCATGGAAATGACTTTTGCGGCCAATAAATCGTCGGCCACAAACTGGTTATAGCCGTTTTTCAGACCGTTGCTGGAGAAATCCTCTGTATTCTTGGCATAGCGGCACATGGATTTGTCGGAAATAGGTCCATAGCAAGAGTGCTCGGTTGTTACATAGACGCAACTCTCTCCGCAAGTCACGAAGCCAGAGCAGCCGCGCTTCTGTCCGTTGACTGTGATGTTCTTCAGGTGCGTGGTAATGTCCATGCCCATCTGTTCTGCCAGAGGGGTAAGTCCGTTTTTCAGCTTTACAGAAAGCAACATTCTTACACCGCCTTTCTTTCTACCCAGACATCGCCCAACTTGGCGCACTCGCCGTGGTAGGGGCAGTCGTGATAGGTTTCGCAACCCTCATCAACGAAGGTCTGGCAGGTGCCACAGTCCAAATTGTGATGCAGAAGACGCCGGATAACATCCCGCGCATTTTCGGTCTCTACCGCGAGGTAGGAAAAAGCTCTCGCCTTGACCCTTGCATCGTACTCATCCGTGTAGTAGAGGGAAGACGCACAGAGAACCTTTGCGCCGAACACACGGCGGCACTCCTCATCGGAGAGCATTTCACCGGCAAACGGGAAAAGACCTCGTCTGCCTCTGAGCTGGTTGCTGACGTGTGTGTGCGCGTTCTTTGCCAACTTAACGCCCTCACGAGCCTCATCCAGTGTGTCGAAGGACAACGCACACACATCCACAAGAGAACCTTCGCCGATAGGGGAGTGGTTCACAAAAAGCATCGCGTATCTTCTGCTGGGAAGGGTTGCAGTTCTCGCTGCATCCTCGCCTTCGAGACACACGTAACGCGCCACTTTGTCGTCCCACACATACTTCTCACAGGAGGTGCAGGTGTTCTCTGCCTTATCACATCCGGATTTCGACGCAACGACCTTCAGCTCGGCTGCTTTTTTTTCTGCCTCGCACTTATCCACAGCGGCAAAGCACACTTTTCGTTCCTTTTCCTCATCGAAACGATAGTGCTCACATAACGCACAGGAACCAGCAGGCTTTTCACAGATATATGCCATATTCTTCTCCTTTCTCCCAGCCTGTGTTAAGGTCTTATGGGAACAAAAATGTAGTGAATATATAAAAAGACAGTCGTTCTCAAAAGAGAACAACTGTCTTGAATGTGATGATGTGACTGAAAACGGAGACAAAGCTCCTTATAAAAATATCTTCGTAATTATACTACTATACTACCACATTTCCTTATAATGTCAACGGTTTCGACGCAAAAGAAAAGAGCCGCATAGCGGCTCTTTTTTTAGGCTTGTTGTTCACGCTTCTACGTAAACTGGTTTGAGATACTGTGCGCTGAGAAATTTGCCTCGCAAGGAAGAAATCTTTGCCTCAGCGTCTTTCTCACTGATAAACCTCTGAGCATCATCCACGGAGGACGTGTACTGGAGGTTGTTCTTCACGGATTTCTTCACATACTTCCCTGCGTATGCCTTTTCCGTACACATAACGACATAGGGCCGAGGCGCCGTCATCTTGCGCGTTACGGTCTTGAACTCAAGTCCCATTACGCTGATAACCTCCCCCATCGCTGCCGTAGCTGATTCCACAGACGGGTAATGAATGGCATCTCTGACATCCTTCGTGAAATGCACAGTTATTCTTCCATTCACATTATCAAACGCACGCACATAGCCCGCGTTGCGCTTTTGAACTACAAGCGGACCCTTTACATCCCGCGCTCTGGCAGGTCGTAGGCGCTCGCCGCGCTGTGTTCCGCTGAACGACATGAAGATGTAGTGGTCCTTGTGTTCTTTTGCCAGTTCCCGTGCCTCATCCAGCCAGACTTCCAGTTCATCCGTTGTTCTGACATACCTCCACAGCAGATGGTCGCCGGACGTATAGGGCATCAGGCCTACATTCAGGTCGTTGACGCCGGGATTGGCGGCGAGGATGTCCTCCAGCGGGGCGGCATCCTTTGCGGCGCGAGCAAACCATTTCCGTGCCTGAGAGCAAGTGACCCACTTGCTGTTCATCATCCAGCACTCATCATCGGTGTCGGGGAAGGTGGTATTCACCTTCGCCACAAATTCGTCCTCAGGAAGTTCCAGAAGATTGATTCCTCCCAGCAAGAACCAGTGGCGCTCGCGAACCTCTCGCGGCTTGAAATTCCTGTCATAGATAAACTCGGAGCAGTTGTTGCTGCCACCCAAGGCAAGGGGAATGATACCACGAGTTGTCTTGATGAAAGAGCGGGCATCAATGATAGTGTATCCCATTTTTACATCTCCTTTCTTCCGTTACATCTCGCCATCCTCGGCAGCGGTTATAATACCGAATCTGAGGTTGTTGTTGATGTCGTAGATACTTAATCCGCTATCAAAGTCCTTGCGGAGCTGCGTCGCAGCGGCCTCTTCGGAGTCTTCGCCGTACTCAAACGTCTCGGACTCGACGCAGGCCGCCACGAGTTCCTTCAGCTTTTCGCGGGAAGTCGTCGCAGAAACCAGACGCATGGAGTCTGTTGCTTTCCAAGCGTCACAGGCAAACACGATGAAGATAGGATTACTCATTTTCGGCTTGCTCCTTTCTTCTTCCAACGGTGGCTGAGGGGTACGGTGTGGCCCGCTTGTTGTTGCTGTCCATGATTCGCATGACATGGACAAGCATCTCGGAATATGCCCTGTGCATGGTTTCATACCGCGCACGCCATGTATTATCATCATTGTCGTTCACACGAGCACTTAGCCCCATGCTGTAGTACAGCGCGGCGTCGATGTCTACCAGCTCCGCTTCAGTCAGGTGGCAGATATAGGCCCCCAGCTCATTGACAGAAACTGCCATCGGCTGCTCGCACAGTGCCGTGCTTGGGCGGCTCGTGCTCGTGATGAGCACATGGGAGGGCTGCTGCATCTTTGGAGATGATGTCGTAAATACGACCTCCACTACACTGCTGTAGCGGTTCAGGTCATCCGAAGATACAACGATTGCGGGACGATGCCCTCTGATAACAGAGCTATTGGAAGGATGTCCGTCCTTATCGCGGAACTGGCTTCCTTCCGGGGCCCAAGGGGAAAAGATTTCGATTTCTTTCGCATTGACCCAAAATACATCGCCCCTGCGGATGTTTCCATTTCTACCCATAGATTCTTGTCTCCTTTCCTTCAGAATTGGTTACACACGACGGAATGCCGAAAAAAGACAGAACCGCTTTAAGCGGCTCTGTCTCCATGCAGTCGATGTGACACTGTTTGTTTTCGTAGGGTGCCTCGACATATTCTTCGCCAACCTCAATGGGTTCGTGGCAAATGCAGCATTCGCCGGCGTAACGAATTTTCTTTTTAACTTTCACGATGAATTTACTCCTTTCTTTTCAAAGTTGCCGAGACAGTATTACGGCTGCTTGCTGGCGTCGTCTTTCGCAGATTTTTCGCTGAACTTCGATAGCTTCGCGAACCTCCGCAATACACTGCTTCGCACGCCTATCCTGTTCAGAAGAGAAGGAAGCGTAACGTTCGGAGTAGACGGAATCCATACGCTCGGCTCTCTCAATTAACTCATACAGCGGTGTAGACATAGCTTCTCCTCCTCGTTTATTGAATGTTCATGCCTACGGCGCGAGGACCTTCTTTGGACCAAGTTTCCTTGAGCCAGTGATAGGTGATTGTGCTATCTTCGGGACTCTTGTCTGGATAGCAGGGAAGGTATGCTGCGGAGTACAAGTCTCTGCACTGACTGAAATACACATGATTCCAGTCAGCCCACACATCGCCAAGAGAACGGATAGCTTGCTTGAACGACCGAAAACTCTGCGGTGTGTGAACTACGATGGCATTTGCTCCGTTCCACTTTCCATTCCACATCATTGCGCTTCACCTCCGCGATACGAAGGTCTCCGCTTGGACCTGAACGGCGGCATTATCGGTGCGTTGTAGCTTGTCAACTCACCCGTCATTTTGACAGGCACACACTGGAGCAATCCGCGCTGTTTTCGATACTGGTGAGCCAAGTTGTTGCGAGCCTGCTTCTCAGAAACCGCCATAGTCGTCCCTCCCCACTTATTTGTGGTAATGTCGTCATAGACACGAACGGGGCCGAGATAGCTGAAAACCATTTTTGCCTGTGCCATTATGTTTTTCTCCTTTCTTATCGTGTTTGTAATGTAAAAAAATATATAAAAAGACAGCTATCCCTGTATTGGGATAACTGTCTTGAATACTTGGTGTGACTGGAAGCGGAGATAAGTCTCCTTATAAAAATATCTTCGTAATTATACTATTATACTACCACAATTATTTATAATGTCAACAATGGCAGAGAAAAAAGAGGCGGCTATCGCCTGCCTCTTTTTTTTACCTTATTTCCTCGGAGTATTGTGCCATCCAGCAGTCGCAAAGGGCTTCTGCTACGACCTCACTTCTATCGTTATCGTCAGAAATCATCAGGATTGAAGAAAGGGCTGACCGCATACCTTCATCGAGCGTGAACTCCCTCTCGTTTCCACTTTTATCTGGGACATTTGTTCGAGCAAGCAGCGTCGAATATTTCGTATAATCAGGGGAAATGAAATAGTCCACAGCCGTGTCAAGGCCAATACTCAGCATCATAAGATTGCCGGTCGTTCCCATTGGTTCTTTCTTTCCGGACTTCTTCTCCGGTCTCATAAGAGTTCCGTTCTTGTCAAAGAATATTGCCCTATCTGACTTTTCAAATGTGTCTACAGGAACGCTAAAGCATCTGATTGCCATGTTCTTAAAAGGAGCACTGGCGTCTTCGCCGAACAGTGAGGAAGCATTACAGCAGTCATTTTCCATCTTCTCGTTAAGCCGCTTTATATAAAGCTCCTGAAAATCAATGGGAGCACCTGCGCTGTCCGCGTATACGTAGTTTTCTGGCTTTTTGCCGTCTGCCGTTTCCCTTACCATGTACTGCTCGTACTGCTTGCACATTTCTTTAATCTTAACTTGTATCCGCAAGGAATCGGAAAACGGAACTGCTGAGATTTGGGAGAAAAGGGAGGAGTAGTTGTGAGGGAGGTGGATGGGCGCACACTCATCTCCGAATAAGACTTTTTCGCAGGACTTGTCAAGGAAAAAGTATGAGGTTTTGTAAAGACCTTCAACAGACGCATAAAACCCTTCGGGCAGCCGTCGCGTCTGCTTGCCGTCTGCTGGAGGCGAAATGCGTAACTCAAACGGGCCCACAGAGGTAAGCGCACCGTCCTCAGGCTCCTTGAGGCGCGACATTTTAGTTGCGTCCATGCCGATTTCTGCGCCAATTTGCTTCACATTCCATTCTCCATAGACACGTGGCATTTTGGTAATGGCAAACAGCTCTTCGTACACTCTCGCGGAAACAAGCCTGCGTACCAAAGTGAGCTCATCGCTGAATTCGGCATATATTCCGAGCATTTCCTTGTAATTCAATTTTTCCGACTTCTCGGCGGAAGAGAACCGCGTATTGAGTTTTGTCGCCCATTTATTGCAGTCGATATATGCGTTGACTGCACTATCCTTTTTTCTCATTTGTTTTCCTCCTTAAAGTGTTCAAGTCTTTCGGAAAACTTTTGCAGCGCTTTTCTAAACTCAATTTTGCAGGTGGTTGACATGAAATAATAGGCGGAAACAATATCTTCTGTCGTAGAGTTTTTCGCATAAAGTCGCATTGTGCTTGGCATCCCCATGAGCCAGTGTAAAGAGACGCCAAAGGCAGCCGCTATATGCGGCAGAATTCTTTCGTTGCTTGTGGAGCAGGAGGGTCTCACCAACATGATATTCGCCAACTCGTGAATGACATCCTTTTGTTTATCATCTAATTCAAAATTGCCTTTTCCGGACTGAATCAATTCATCCAAATCGAGAATATCCTGTCGCTTAAATGAACATCTATGGGAAAAAACGTACTGTACTCGCGCAGAAGGGCGCAGCAATAAGCTGCGTTTTTTATCATCCCAGAATTGATGTATCCACATCGTATCAATCATGCCGAGAGCTGACTCTCTTATGCATCCGTCTCTTATCGTTTCTGGAAAGCTATCTACAAGATTATAGACTTCTTGAACATCTGGCGGTAGGCTGCTGAAAGCTGGAAAGTTTTTATCTCCGAATCGAATCATTTCCTCGTAAGATATGTCCAACTCGGCAAGAATCCGAAAAACGATTTGCCAGTTAAATCCCTGCCAGCCTATAAATCGCTGTGTTTCTCCGTTTGTAACGGGAGTTTTATCAAATAAAAGGGCTGGCAGCTTTTCTTCTGGACAATTAAGCTGTTCGGCTAACCGCAGCTTTTTCATTTCTGCCCTGTATGGCGTGGTGTCTGTGATAATATTGTTTACTCTTGCCATGTTGCCTGCATCCTCCGCAATTCTTAATTTGCGGAGGAGCAGGACTATAGAGGTATAGACAGTTGTTGAGACGTTTTCTCCGTACCTTATATCGTCTCCAGCTCGTGCCGGCTTTGTAGGATTTGTTCTTTTATAAATAGCACTCATTTTCTTGATGCCTCCTTTGCGGTATTGTCGGTCTCCTGACCTCCCGCGATTATGGAATCGACCATCTTGCAGGAACCTTTTCCTCTGTTCAAAAGTGTCTTTGCGTCCTCCTTTGCCTGTTCGTACTCAGCGGGGTATGCCATCATAAGGGTCATATATCGGTTCCATCCGGATTGTTCTGTGCCGAGGAAATCTCCGGCACCTCTAATGCGGAGGTCCGCCTCTGCAATTTCAAACCCGTTATTGGTCTGTACCATGGCGTTCAGTCTCTCCATCGCAGCCGGCGTGGGCGACGCGCCTGCTTCCAGCACACAATAGGACTGTACGCTGCTCCGCCCTACACGCCCTCTCAACTGGTGCAGACTGGAAAGCCCGAAACGGTCCGCGTTTACAATGACCATCATTGTCGCGGTAGGGACATTTACGCCAACCTCCACAACGGTTGTACTGACAAGTACATCTGCTTGACCTTCCTTGAAGCGTGAGAGAATGTCCTCCGTTTCTGTCTTTCCCATCTTGCCTGTTACTGTTTCGATACGGACGCCATACGGTTCCAGAACAGAACGGTATTCTGCGCTGACTTCCTCGACAGACTGTACGCCTTCCAGCTTCTCGCTTCTATCAATAAGCGGACAGACAACATAGGTTTGATACCCCTTTTGTTTCTGCAGCAGAATGAAGCGAAAGATTTTTTCTTTACTTGTGGCAATACCGGTAATAACTGGAAGACGTCCGTCCGGCATCGTTTTAATGGTGTGGAGCTGCACGGTATCCCCATAAATTACCTGAGCCAGACTGCGGGGGATGGGGGTGGCAGACATAGTAATAGAATGAACACCGCCTGAAGCCTTTTCGATGAGCGCTGTACGCTGGTCAACGCCAAACTTGTGTTCCTCATCCGTTACGGTTAAGGCGAGATTTTTATACTCCACATCTTCTCCAATGATGGACTGTGTTCCAACAATGAGTTGTGCCTTGCCTTCCTTGATGACGGCCAAGGCTTTTTTCTTTTCGCTCGTCTTCAAATCGCTGCCAAGCCAAACAACACTTACGCCAAACGGTTCCGCCAGAACAGAGAGGTCCTCGTAGTGCTGACGCGCCAACACCAGCGTTGGAGCCATCACCGCTGCCTGATACCCATTCTCAGCCATGGTCATCATAAGGCAAAAGGCAACGATGCTCTTTCCACAACCGACATCACCCTGCACAAGCGCGTTGATGCGATGCCCGTCTGCTGCAAATTGAGTCATGCTCTCAATCGCGTCCATCTGGTCTTTTGTGAGAGAATAGGGCAGGGACTTCTTAATCTTTTCAATCCAGCCGTTTGTTTTGACGGAGAATTGGCTACCTTTAGAAATCTTTCGTGCGGCCCATTCGTTAGCCATAGCAAAATATACGAGGTCTTCCTGAAGGAGTCGGGATTGCCCGTCCTTAATATCCTGCTCGGAAACGGGGAAGTGCAGCTTCTTGAGTGAAGTCCAAAGGCTTGAAAGACCTTTTTTGTCGAGGAAATCATTGGGAAGCGTTTCAATAAGTCCGATAGTTCTGTCGGAAGCCTCCTGAATCTTTTCTCTCAGGTAGGCATCGCTCACGCCTCCGATTTGAGCGTACACAGGACGAATGCCCGGTGCCTGCCCATAGGCAGGCTCGAAAATCTCCGGTGCCGTCATGGTGTAGTTGTTGTATTTCTCGCTGTATCCGACCTTTCCAGCCACATAAACCTCCTGCCCTGTGCAAGTGGAAATCTTGCGGAAGAGGTAGTTTTGCCGGAACCATGTAATAACGAGTTTTTCTCCGCTTGGAAGCACCGTGCAGTGTGCGATAATCATAGGGACATGAGAGGAAGTCTGCACATAAGAACCCTTATAGCGCAGTTCTTGGCCGAAGGACTTCACTTCGTCTACACGTACAAGACAAGCCTGCTCCGCACCATCTATGAGATGCGTTGCAAGCTGCCGGTAGTCTTTATAGCTTTTTGGGATATAACGCAGAAGGTCTTCCGCTGAGTGGATACCTTTTTTCTCGAAACGCTTTTCCTTTTGTGCGTTTACTCCAATGACGGATAGCTTCATATATATTCTCACCTCCGTTTGGTGGGAAAAATGTCAGGGTGTCAGGGTGCTTTTCGTGAACTACTCGGCAATAAATCACCGAGGCTTCTTGCTTACTTCTTATAAAGAGGGCTTACACACCCTTATTATAAACACGAACATAAAATTTTGTCAAGCGTGTTAGAGAGAAAATTTACGGGATGTCAACCCCTGTTCTTTTGTATATTCGTTATTATTGCCAACTACTTTTCGTAAAATACAGCTTGCTTTAGTTTGTGCAGAACGCTTCATGGCGTATAAACTCGCGGTATAGCTTTTTTTACTGATAATTAGACTTGACATTTTTATATGTTCGTGTTAGTATAACAGCGTGGACGGGGCAAGAAAGGCTCGTTCGAAGGGCTTGTACCTAAAATGACAATATTCTTGCGATTGTAAGAATAAGCGCCTAAGTTGCCCGTCCCGTTTTCTTCTTTCTTTATTTACACTCATAAGCACAATAAAGTCAGCTCCCTGAGGGAAGTGTGCGGGAGCTGCTTCGACTTTCGCGTTGTTCTCCATGCGGGGAGGTTCTGGCGGTTCGAGTCCGCACGACGCGCCTTCTGTTTTCGCTGCTTCTTTCTTCGCCTCCGTCTTTTTTTACGAGCAGCGGACACAGAAACATCTCTCAATATGATAGCGTAGCATAACGGGTAATGCCGTACCTCTCTCACAGGTAACGATATGTTGGTTCAACTCCAGCCGCTATTGCCAGCCGGCGTTCTACCCACCCCGCCGACATCAACTCTCTTCGGCGCTGGCGGCCTCCGTGCAGACGGGATTACACGTGATAAGCGGAGGCTGCCAGCACCACCAAAATGCTGGTGTAGCTCAGTAGGCAGAGCGGCGCACTCGTAACGCGCAGGTCGGGGGTTCAAGGCCCTCCATCAGCTCCATTAAAACCATGTACTTTTGTGGTGTTTTTATATGCGCGGATGTCGTCTAATTTGGTGAGACACCAGCCTTCCAAGCTGGTCATTGCGGGTTCGAGTCCCGTCGTCCGCTCCAAGGACACCGTAAAGTGTGTCCTTCTTCTTTATCTGCTTGTTTGTCCTGTGTTTTTCGGACAACATCGGCGAGCGCAAAAGTCGCCTGAAGCGTGAGAAGCGAGCTGCCTGCACCTGTTTTGCTGGCGGTGGCGTGATAAGGGTGAAACTCTGCGCTTTCAGCAGCCGCAAGCAGATGAGCAAAAGTCTCCGCAAACGCCTGCATGGTTTGCGGGACAAGGGAAGCCGGAAAAATAAGTAAACGCGGACCGAGCGCAGAGGTTGTTGGCGTATTCCAGACGTGGGTGCTGCCTTTTATGCTGTGCTTGTTTGCGTGGGGTCCGGTGTTCTCGCAGTCTGGATGGTTGCTGCGAGAGGTGCCGAGACTAATTGTGAAAGGACGGAGTTCTATGCCAACTACATTTCAAGCGTTTAAGTATCGCATTTATCCGACTGACGAGCAGGTCGAAATCATCGAGAAGACTTTCAAATGCTGCCGGTTTGTGTGGAACCATTTCCTTGAACAAACCTCCAAAATCTATGAGCGCCGACAGGAGAAGATGACGACCTTCGACTGTATGAAGGTTCTCACGGAGATGCGGGAGCGCTGGCCTTGGCTTGCGGACTGCGGCTGTACGGCAGAGAGATATGCCATCATTGATTTGTTTGAGGCACGAAAAGCGTTCTTCCGCCGCATTAAAGCGGGGGAGAAGCCCGGTTATCCCAAATTTAAGGGCGCGTCCCATCCGACCCAGAGTTTTACGACCGCTGGTACTATCTATGTGACGGACGATTACATTCAAGTTCCGTTTGGAGGGCAGTATCAGAAAATCAACAAGCTCAGGCGAGGGACGGGGCGCCCCATCGAAGGGTCTCCCCGCGAGGTCACTATTTCTCGGTCTGCTACCGGAAAATACTGGGCATCTGTCTGCTGTAAAGTAGAGCGAGACACGCTGCCTATTGTGGACGGCGAAGTGGGCATCAGTCTCGGCCTGAAGGAGTTGGCTATTGACAGCAACGGCGTTCACTATGAGAACCCGAAGCATCTGAGCAAGTCTGCAAAGCGGCTGGCCCGTGAGCAGCGGCGTCTATCCCGTAAGAAAAAAGGCTCTGCCAACTACGAGAAGCAGCGGCGCAAGGTAGCCGGCGTCCATGAGCATATTGCCAATCAGCGCAATGACTACCGGCATAAAATCAGCCGTGAACTTGTCAACGCAAACCAGCTTATTGCCGTTGAGAAGGTGGCCGTTAAGCCCTTAGTTGAGGGCAATGAGCAGGCTAAAAGCATCCTCGATGCCGGCTGGTCTGAACTTACCGGTATGATAAAGTATAAGGCGGACTGGGCTGGACGCACGCTGGTGGATGTAGATACCGCCACCGTAGCACCGGAAGCAAAGCATGACGAGGCGCTGGCACAGGTCGTGCTGTCCGAAGGTCAGCGCATGGCCTCCGAGGGCTATTGAAGATTTGAAGTGGGAAACCCGCAAAAAGTCTAATAGCCACAGCCACAGCGACGTATGTAAGTTTTCTCTCAGGTAGAGGCGACGGATGCACCTGCGGGTTTTCCCAGCTCGCAGCAACTGCCAAGCATACGCCAAGGCAAGGGAAACACTACCACCCCATTGGGGTGTGCCTTAACGGAAAAAACTATGAAAGGAGATAACGTTATATGGACATGGTATATGTGCTTAACAAAGATGGTAAGCCTTTGATGGCAACGACTCGTGGTGGACGTGTGCGTTATCTTCTCAAGGAGAAGAAAGCACGAGTCGTAAGTTCTACCCCGTTTACCATCCAGTTGAACTATGATACCCCTGATGCTACCCAAGACTTGATTCTTGGCATCGACCCCGGCAGGACGAACATCGGCGTAGCTGTCGTCAAGGAGGACGGCCAGTGCGTGTTCTCCGCACATCTGGAGACACGCAACAAGGAAGTACCTCTCTTGATGAAGAAGCGTGCCGCATTTCGTAGGCAGCATCGTACACAGGACCGGCGCAGGAAGCGCCAGCGTCGTGCGATAGCTGCTGGGACTACCGTGGAAAGCAACACCATCGAGAGGCTGCTCCCCGGATATGAGAAGCCCATTGTGTGCCACCATATCCGCAATAAGGAGGCGCGGTTCAATAACCGCAGCCGCCCTGCGGGTTGGTTGACACCTACAGCGAACCATCTGCTGCAGGCCCACATTAACCTGATTGCGAAGGCTGCAAAGTTCTTGCCTATCACGAAAGTGGTAGTGGAGCTAAACCGCTTTGCTTTCATGGCGATGGATAATCCCAATATCCGTCGATGGGAATACCAACAGGGACCGTTGTACGGGCTGGGCTCCGTGAAGGATGCGGTGTACGCACAGCAGGACGGACATTGCCTGTTCTGTAAGAAGCCCATTGACCATTATCACCATGTCGTTCCACGCCATAAGGGAGGGAGCGAGACGCTGGCAAACCGGTGTGGGCTTTGCGAGAAGCACCACGCCCTCGTCCACAAGGACAAGGCATGGGCGGAGAAACTGGTCACACGCAAGGGCGGTATGAATAAAAAGTACCACGCCTTGAGTGTCCTGAACCAGATTATCCCGCACCTCATGGAGTACATCGGGAGCGAGACGCTCTACGATGCCTACGCCACGGATGGTCGCTCTACCAAGGGCTTCCGAATCGCCAAGAACGTGCCGAAGGAGCATTACACGGATGCCTACTGTATCGCCTGTTCCATTCTGGATGCTGATACGAAGGTCTCCACACCTGTCGAACCCTTTGAACTGAAGCAGTTCCGTCGGCACGACCGGCAGGCCTGTATTCGCCAAATGGTTGACCGGAAGTACCTTCTGCACGGCAAGGTCGTTGCAGCAAACCGGCATAAGGCCATTGAGCAAAAGTCCGATAGTCTTGAGGAGTTCCGCGAGGCTCACGGCAATGCTGCGGTATCGCAGCTTACCGTGAAGCCCCACCATTCCCAATGCAAGGACATGGCTCGTATCATGCCGGGGGCGATGATGGATTTTGATGGGATTGTTGGAGTATTTAAGGGGTCATCAGGACGGAATAATGGTACACCAAATTATTACAATTCTACGAAAGGAGAAAGGTTTTTAACGAGGAGCTGTGTGCTTCTCGCGCAGAACGCAGGTATGGTTTTTATCCCCGCCTGAAAACTAAGTTTTGTGGAAAAAACACATCAAATCTTAAATGCCCGCCTCCGAGCAGAATCCTGCCTAAAGCCCTATGGCGAGCAAATAAAGTGTGCAATGATTGCACACATTGCCAAGGAAATAAAAACGAGTACGGACGGTATAGCCGGAATTAACGCCTGTGGAGATGCATGGTCGTCGTGGAAGCAGGAATGCTCTGTTGGCTGGTTTGTTATGTGAGAGGTGGCGACCAGCACTTTCGGGGAACTGAATATGCCTGTGCGGGGTATACACCACCCTGAAATAACAGGGTTGTATACCAGTGAGACTCAATTCCGGAATATGTGGCGGAGGTATACACCACCCGGAAATAACAGGGTTGTATACCATGAAGATTTTGGGGTAATTGGGTGCATCAGGTATACACCACCCTGAAATAACAGGGTTGTATACCCTTCGCTTGCTTAATGGGATATTTTGTGGGGGCATACACCACCCTGAAATAACAGGGTTGTATACCCGTGAGGCACGAAAAGGCGTATAAGACCCCGAACCAATAGGGAGGTATACCCCATATGACGCGGCTGGATATTGCTTTTGAGGCGTATGATACCCTGAACTAACAGGGGTGTATACCAGACCTTTTATGTTCTTTTTGAGTGGAATGTACGTTAAGTTAAAATCAAAAATAAAAGAAAGGAATATAAAAACATGGAACCTTCTATCAACAGAACTCTCACCGTCAGCGTCGTCAGCTATGGCGTCGTATCTGTCGTCAATGGAGTCATCAACGTTGACAACCAGAACCCCATCGAGTTTCCCGCCGTGCTGGACGAGGCATCCGCTGCCAAACTGCTGAAGAGCAGATACGGCGGCAAGCTGTTCCCCGTGGATGCGAACATCGTCGTGTCTTCCATCCGGCATGAGAAGTGGAAGTTCTCTATGGACCTGAGCCAGTTCGTTGCTACCGCTGCCCGCAGCCGCGTGGATGGAACCGAGTCCGGTGCTGATGATACCCCCGCAGAGAACGTTCCCGCCACTGAGCCGGCTGTTCCTGCGCCTGAGGCGACACCCGTTGCTTCTTCTATTCCCATGCCTCTGACGTCTGAGCCTGAGGAGGATTTTACGCCTGCTACTCCCGAAGCGCCTGCTCCCACCGGTGGTTTCGCTCCTGAGACTCCCACTCCTGCACCTGCTGCTCCCGCCAAGGAAGTTCCCTATGGTGGTAACTTCAATTTCCCCTCTGACTTCGGTAGCGACTTCGGTTCCGGCTTCTTCGGTGGGTAATCTCCGATGGATGCCGTAAACGTTGGCCGTGGATGCCTTGATTGCATCAATAAGGAAACTCCGACGAATAAAGAACCCTGTAAGAGCTGTTCCCGCTGGAACAGGTGGGAACCTGACGAAAAGTGTAAGGAAAAGATGGCGGTCAAAGCCGCCCGTGAAAGGACAAAGAAATGAGTAATACCAAGGCATCTGAAAAGCCCGTCGTCGTATTTATCAGTAATGACAACGATACCGTCATTGGTGTGATGGTCATTAAGAACGACGATGAAAACCTGCAGAACAATCTCGAAATCATTGAGAAAAACTGGGTTGCTGCTCGTAACGAGTTGCTCCAGCGGGCTCGTGAGGACGATAGCATTGAAGCAGACGAGGACGAGCTTCACATCGCATTCATCACACACGAGTTGGGGGTGTTCGACGAGCCCTATGAGACTATCGACATCTCCGGCGTTTACTCCGTCTCCAATGGGAATGTGGACCGCATCTAAGTTGGCCTTGGAAACACCCACACAGCGGCGCAGGCCCTTATCCGGCGCCTGCGCCGCTTTTCACTGAAAATCTCAAAAACGAGTACGGACGGTATAACCGGAATTAACGCCTGTGGAGATGCATGGTCGTCGTGGAAGCAGGAATACTCTGTTAGCTGGTTTTTACGTGAGAGGTGACGACCAGCACTTTTGGGAACTGAATACCTGCGCTGGGTATATACCACCCAGAAATAACAGGGTTGTATACCACAAATTGGATAGCGAGTTCAACTTCGTTCGGTATATACCACCCAGAAATAACAGGGTTGTATACCTATAACCACCCTACGACACACCCAAAACGTGGTATACACCACCCAGAAATAACAGGGTTGTATACCTTTGCAAATGAGCTCTTTTGCGGTCTTGAGGGTATATACCACCCGGAAATAACACCGTTGCATACCATATGAATAAGATAGTCTACAGGGAGGAGGGAGCTTAATGGCCTCGAAAAAGATATATAGTTCCCCTGAGCTCTATGAAGATAAGCTGGTGCGCGTGATGGCGCGTCTTGGTATTGAAGTTGGTGACTACAACTACGACTGGAGTCGTCAGGAATGTTGGGTCGAGTTCAGATACAAGGGGGAGTATTATCGCTTTTCTCACAGTGTAAAGAACGCTCAAGAGCACGGTATCTCCCTGCAGTACGGCTCCGATGCCTTTGCACAGGTCGTGCTCTCTTTGGAAGACCTCGCCCGTATGGTCGAACGAGGCATCTACGACCTGTCTACATGGGTGGCCGGCATGAAAGCCCTGCCGAAGCGCTCCAAGTCATTAGATGCCTGTTTTATCGCTCTCGGTTTCGCAGAGCCCCCTATATCCAAGGAAGAAATCACACTCCACTACCGGCGGCTGGCAAAGGTATATCATCCTGATGCCGGCGGCGATAGCTGCTCATTTGATGCGCTATCTAACAACTACGCAAAATGCATGGAGATGTTCGAGGAGGCTGCTGAAAAGTAATGTATATGTCTCAGAAAGAGTTCAATGCAATGATGAAGAAAAACCCCCGCCTCCGTGTTCACGGTGCAAACAACACACGCGAACATCGCTCCAAGGCGAATAAGGCCGCAAAATATAGGAACGTAAAGGTTTATGAATACGCCGATGGGCTGGCATTTTTCGGTAAGCCCCGCAATAGTGGTGAACTCCCTATCGCTGTCTATGACAGTAAGAAGGAGTACCACCGCTGGAAAGAGCTTCAGATTCTGGAGCGCGGCGGACATATCCACGACCTTCGCCGGCAGGTGCCTTTGACCATCATTACCGAGTTCGAGTATCGTGGTCAGAAGGTCTCCGGTATTACTTACAAAGCCGACGCCGTCTATGTGCGCGACGGCAAGTGTGTGGTAGAGGACGTGAAGCCCTTCGATACCACAACGCAGAAGTATCGAACTACAAAGGATTTCAACCTCAAGTGGAAGCTGCTCAAGGCTGAATATCCTACTTGGTCTTTTGAAATCTATTAAAAACGAGTACGGATGGTATAACCGGAATTAACGCCTGTGGAGATGCATGGTCGTCTTGGAAGCAGGAATACTCTGTTGGCTGGTAATCATGTGAGAGATGATACCGGCACCTTTGGGGAACTGAATATGCCTGTGTCGGGTATATAGAACCCTGAAACGACAGGGTTGTGTATCACAGAATAACTGCGGCAGCGGCATATATGGCTCTGAAACAACAGGGTTGTATACCGCATAAAAAAGGCTATGGTGTGTAATACCCTGAAATAACAAGGTTGTGTACCCCATAACATATTGTTTCTGAAAGTGGTGGACGGCAAGTGGAAAATCTGAGCAACATCCGGTGGCGAGTTCATCTGTAAGACCTGCTACGGTGGAGGGAGCGGTATTTTCCTTGCCTACTTCGACCTCGTGCAGTGAGTGATTGCAGGGCTTTCGACGGTTCCGCAAATTTGTTCGTTCCAAGAACTTGACAAAATATCGAATTATAGTAGTATAGAATTATAAGGAAGGACAGTCTAACACAGACTGTCCTTCCGCTTTTTTATGCTCAGAAAGGGGATGAGAATTTTTGGAAAACACAAGCAAAAAGCACGTAAAATGGGGGGTTTTCAAGACTGCACTTTTTACGTTCCTGTTCGTCGCAGTATCCGTTTTCTACTTTCTCTCCACCAACGTGACACTCGCACAGGCCGAAGAACGCTCGAACTACGAATCACTTCCTGCAGCAGAGGTTGCCGCCCAGATGGACGACACCAAGCTGTCAGAAGAAGCACAGCAAGATGTTTTGATGCTGAAGGAAGGAATCCTCGACCCGCTTTCCGACATCACGGAAGCAGAGAACTCCGAGGATGACCCCAACGCCGTTGAAGAAGTACAGGAGGTTGTTCCGGCTGTCTGTTCCTATTGCGGCTCTGAGAGCCACAGTTCCTCAATCTGTGCAAAGAGGTCTATTGCCAATGGAGCCTATGGGCGCTGGGTGATTCCGTCTGTTGGCTGTAATGTAGCGGCCTACTCGTGTAACTGGGATGCAGACCAATCCTATGTTCAGGAAATTACTGACAGTTCCGACAGTGCAGCTTTCTTGACTTGCGGCGGCGTTGGTGTTCTTGCGGACCACAATAACCAAGGTTTCTGTGGACTTTCCAATATTTCTGTTGGCGCAAAAGCCTACATGGATTTTGGTGATGGTGCAACTTACTACGAGTGCTATCAGGTTGAATACGGACACAATACCGGCGAAAAGATGCTCGATGGAAATGGAAACATAATGAGCTACAGCAACTATTCTTCCGGCACCGTGATTTGCTACACCTGCCTTGACCACTGGACCAACATTTACATCACTTACTGGACGCCGGTATAAGCGCCAGACACCCACTCTACTCTAAGAAAGGACAAAACCATGAAAACGAAATTCAAAATCCCTCGGTGGGCACTCTTCACCGTTATCATTCTGGCCTTTATCGGTGGTCTCTTTGCCATCTCCATGCTGCCTGCTTTCGCATCACGTGAAAGCTCTCCGCCTTTGGCAGTAGCAGAAGCCGCGCAGAACGAGGAAAAGGACGCAAATTCTGATGCTCAGACTCCCGAAGCAAACGAGACATCCGATGAGCATGGAAGCACTGAAACTCCCGTAGAGGACGAGCCTCAGGCAGACGATGCTGTCGTCGTTGAAGCGACTCCCTCCGAAGAGCCTGTTCAGGAAACTCCAACCACCTGTTCCTACTGCGGCAGCGCAGAACACACCAAAGACTACTGTGCCGTCCGTGCCGTGGACAATGGCGCCGTTGGACGGCTCCGGATTCCCTCTGTCGGTGTTGACGTGGCTGTTTACGACGTCACTTGGTACTCTCTGCAGCACACCACCGAAGGCGATAACTACGCGCAGGCCGTTACAGATGCATTGGACAGCGCCGCACAAATCGTCTATCTCGGCCAGACCGTTATTGGCGACCATAATAATCAGGGCTTCTCCGCCATCAACAACTGTGCCGAGGGCACTTACGCCTACATCGACATAGGCGACTCTGTCTTGACCTATGTTTGTACCGGCATCCAGCATGGTCGTAACCCCAGTGGTTATCTCACTGGTGCCGATGGCGACAGTGTCTACACATCCTACTTCAATCCCAATGGTCTGACGCTGTATACCTGTCTCGACCACAACTTCAATGTTGCCCTTGTGACATTCCAGCCTGCTTAAAGGGGGTGCAGTTTTAATGAAAACAAAGAAGATTTCCCGCCGCGCTGTTACGCTGGCTGCCTTTTTGCTGGTAAGTGCATCATCTTTACATATGGCTTGTGCAGAGGCTTCGGTGCCTTTCGATTACTTTACTGATGACCTCTCTGTGTCCGCTGACGCCGTTGCTGAGGAAGATAAATACCGGCCTCCTGAGTGGTTCACAAAAGAAAATGTTGTAAGTGAAGTGGACTCAGACACGCCTCCGGGGGAGACTCCTACCCCTGCGGGCGAACCCTCTGTGGCGACCCCCGTGCCTGAGCCCGCACCGGAAACCGCAGCAGCCTGCAGCTATTGCGGCAGCGCAGGGCACTCGCAGAATAGGTGTGCCGTTTACGCTGTCGAACAGCGAGGTGCCGTTGGGCGTTGGTCTATCCCTTCTATTGGAATAGATGTCGCTTGTTTCACCTATGTGCTTGGAAGCGATTCTTTCGAGTACGGACAGGCAATTTGTGACGCTGCCGATAGTGCCGGCTACAGTGCGTATGGGAGCCAGTATCTCATTGCAGACCACAACTATCAGGGCTTTTCTGCCATAGCCAACTGCGCGGTTGGTGCGGTGGGATATATGGATTACGGAAACAGTCGAACAGAATATGTTTGTACTGGGGTGGAGTATGGGCACAATGAAGGCACGGAACTGACTGATAATGACGGAAACGATGTTGCGTACAACAACAGTGGAGGAATTACCCTTTACACCTGTTACAACGGCTGGCAAAACGTCGTCATAGCGTATTTTACTCCGGTTTAACCGCTGGCCGCTGATGCTGAAGGATATTTGAGGTTGGTTGTGCGGCGGCGCATCCAATCTTACGTATCCCAGTTCTGAAAGGAAATGATAAAAATGGCACGTCCCGTTGAAACCATAGACCCCAAGTTAGAAACGAGCAGATATATAACTGTTGATGGGGAGTATGAAGAACGAGAATCCTTTGCCGGAATGGTTTACAGCGACTCTTTACTGCAATCATTCTTCAGGAGGACTTGGAAGCGGCTTGAAGATGCCGCGAACGCCCATCAGGATACTCCCTGATGGGCATTTTTCCCAAGAACTTACGACTTGTCATTTTTTTATGTGGGTTGTATAATATAGGTGAACGTCTTTGCAGAGGGCGTAACTTATAGGAAAGGGGACTTATGCCTACAGAAAGAAAGAAGAAAACAACAAAAGAAGAAAACGCAAAAAATAACTCAACAAAAAACATAATAAAAAAACCAAGAAACTCAACAAGTAACGCGAAAAGCAAGAAAGAAAGCAAGTCTCTTTTGGGGTTAAAGGACCTGATGGAAGATACGTCTCCAGAAAAAGTCGTCGGCTGTTATGTTCGCGTGTCTACCGATGCACAGGCGGAGCAGGGATATTCTATACCTGACCAAACAGCCAAATTGCAGGCCTTTTGTACCGTAAAAGGCTGGGAGAACGCGAAATTCTACACGGACCCCGGATTCAGCGGCAGCAACTTAAATCGACCGGCAATGCAGGAAATGATATCCGATGCGATGGAAGGGAAGCTGAAGGCGGTTGTCGTCTTCAAGCTGGACCGCCTCTCCAGAAGTCAGAAGGATACTCTTTATTTAATAGAAGATGTATTTCTTCCGAACGAGGTGGATTTTGTAAGCATTTCCGAGGCCCTCGACACTACCACTCCTTATGGACGAGCGATGATAGGCATTTTGAGCGTCTTCGCCCAGTTGGAACGCGAGAATATCTATATGCGAACCCGCATTGGAATGATGGGTCGTGTAAGTGCGGGGTATTGGCGTGGCGGCGGAAAAGTTCCGTTTGGCTATGATTATGACAAGGAAAGCAAATCCCTTATCCCAAATGCTGACGCGCAGAAAGTGCCGCAGGCTTACGACCTCTACATCAAGGGCTACAGTTGCCAGAAAATTGCGGATATGCTCGGACTAAGTTGCGAACAGCTCGTGAGGAATATTCTCACCAAGCGCACATATTGCGGCTACATCAACTACAAAGGTAAAGACTATAAGGGTTTCCACGAGCCTTTGATTGATGAAGAGCGGTTCATGCTCGTGGCCGCAGAAATGGAACGCCGTGGGAAGGAAAACCTCGCAGTGTGCGGCAACAATAAATATTATCTTCTTACCGGGCTTGTTTTCTGCGGAGATTGTGGAGCCAGAATGCGGTACATGAAGTGGGGGAAGTATCTCCGTATCGTCTGCTACTCGCACACGTGTAAAAAGAACATGGTCAAGGACCCCGATTGTCCGAACAAGGGAGTTCGCGCAGAAGAACTTGAGAAGGTTGTTATCTCAAAACTTTTTGACATTGGTACTGACATTTCTCTCGACGATTTTGACGACACCCACGTGCCTGCAAGTGCAGCAGAAATCCTGACGAACCGGATAGATGAGCTGAAGGAGTCTCTCAGGCGCCTATATGGGCTCTATGCCGACATCGGAGACCCCATGGTGTACGAGCGCATTGAGGATGTGCGAGGACAGCTCCACGTATTGCAGAGACAGCTTGCAAGCGAGGAAACGCAGAAACTCAAGGAAGAGCACATCAACTACGTCCGTGAGAAAATTCAGACTATTGGAGACCTCTGGCCCCATCTTACTCCTATGGAGCGCCAAACTCTTGTTCGTGATTGTGTTGAGAAGGTTATTTTGCATCACAACGGACGTGTTGAGGTTTACTACACTTTCCATACTGAGAAAGATAGTAAAATTCTCAAAAGGAAAGGCGCATAAAAATTAGAAACGCGCCTCTTCTGAGGCGCGTTTGCTTTTCAAAAAAACTTAAATCCAATTCCAGCAAAAGGGTCGTTTTTTCTCCTTTCCAACACCATGCCCATGATCGTGGGGGAGATACGCCGCTACCTGCGGGACAACAGCGCCGTCCGGGTCAGCCGCAGCATGCGGGACACGGCCTATAAGGTTCTGCAGGCCAGGGAGAAGCTGCAGGCTGAGAGCCAGCGGGAGCCCACCGTGGAGCAGATCGCAAAATATCTGGACATCCCGCGGGAGGACGTGGTGTTCGCCATGGACGCCATCGTGGACCCCGTCAGCCTGTACGAGCCGGTGTATGCCGACGGCGGGGGCGACGCGGTGTGCGTCATGGATCAGGTGCGGGATGACCGGAACACCGACGAGAACTGGCTGGATCGCATTGCCCTGAAGGAGGCCATTTCCCGGCTGGAGCCCCGTGAGCGCAGTATTCTGGCCCTCCGGTTCTGTCAGGGCAAGACCCAGATGGAGGTCAGCAGCGAGATCGGCATTTCGCAGGCGCAGGTATCCCGGCTGGAAAAGGGCGCTATCAGCGCCATCCGCCGGAGCATGTGAACGGCATACGCAAAAGCACGGCGGGGAAAACCCCTGCCGTGCTTGCTTCGTTATGCCCCTGCGTCCTCCGCGTCCTCCGGCTCCGCAGGCTCCTCCCACGGCACCATGGCGGCCACGCACCGGTTGATGTTCTTGCCCTCGCTGAAGAACTTCCGCTCGTAGTCGGTCATGACCCCCACCGGGCCGTCCCGGTGCAGGTCTGTGGTGACCTCCGACAGCCGGAAGTCGAACCGGGGGATCTCCTCCAGCGACCACGCAAACAGCTTGTCGTTGTCGGTCTTGAAGTGGATCTGCCCACCCTCGGCCAGCACCTGGCGGTACAGCCTCAGGAAGTTCCCGTGGGTGAGCCGCCGCTTCTTCTGGTTGCTCTTGGGCCACGGATCGCAGAAATTGATGTACAGCCGGTCTACCTCGCCGGGGGCGAACATGTCCGGCAGCAGCGCCGCGTCGCCGTCCACGAAGAACACGTTTTTCAGTCCGGCCTCCGTCACCCGCTCCATGGCCACCACCATGGCGTCGGGCACCTTCTCCACGGCGATGAGCAGCACGTCCGGCTCGGCGGCGGCGGTGTCCGCCGTGAAGCGCCCCTTGCCGCAGCCCAGCTCCACCCGCAGCTCCCGCGCATCGGGCATCAGCGTCCGCCAACTGCCCCGCATGGCAAAGGGATCGCGGATGAGACAGCCGCCGCAGGCCTCCATCCGGGGCGCCAGATTCTTCTTTTTTCGCATACGCATGGCGCAGACTTCCTCCCATATGTGGTAAAGCTTCTCACCTGTTTTTATGCCATGGCGCCCGCGCCATGGCATAATTCGCCGGCGTTTTCGGTTGCCCGGTCTTACCGGGCGAGAAAACCGGCGGTCAGATATATTAGCCGTTTTACGGCTAATATACCACATTTTCCGTCCTGTTGCAAACCCCAAATTCCCCGAAGCCGGAATTTCCCCGGAAATGACGAGGTTCTACCCTTAAAATTGCGCAAAGAACGGCGTCAACTTTTGTGAGAACTGCTAAAAAAGCAAAAGCACTATCGGTTGGACTTGATAAAATTCTAACGGTCTACTATAATACAGAATGTATGTGGAGGATTGCGCCCGCAGGGCGCTTTGCCCTCTCTGACACGCTGCCGCAGCGGTATTTGCTGCGGCGGAACAGGATGTAAGGAGGAATTGATATGACTCATGTTCTGCTGGAAAAGAAGGAGCATATCGCCGTGGCCACCATCAACCGGCCCAAGGCGCTGAACGCTCTGAATTCTGAGGTGCTGTCCGACCTGAACGAGCTGGTGGATATTGTTGCCGCCGATCAGGATATTTATGCGCTGGTCATCACCGGCAGCGGCGAGAAGGCCTTCGTGGCCGGCGCCGACATCGGCGAGATGAGCACCCTGACCAAGGAGGGTGGCGAGGCCTTCGGCAAGCACGGCAACGACGTGTTCCGCCGCATCGAGACGCTGCCCATCCCCACCGTCGCTGCTGTCAACGGCTTCGCGCTGGGCGGCGGCTGCGAGCTGAGCATGAGCTGCGATATCCGCATCTGCGCCGACACCGCCGTGTTCGGCCAGCCCGAGACGGGTCTGGGCATCACCCCCGGCTTCGGCGGCACCCAGCGTCTGGCCCGTCTGGTCGGCCCCGGCATGGCCAAGCAGCTGATCTACACCGCCAAGAACATCAAGGCCGACGAGGCGTATCGCATCGGTCTGGTCAACGCCGTCTACCCGCTGGAGGAGCTGATGCCCGCCGCGGAGAAGCTGGCACAGACCATCGCCAGGAACGCCCCCATCGCCGTCCGCGCCTGCAAGAAGGCCATCAACGACGGCCTGCAGACCGACATGGATCAGGCCATCGTCATCGAGGAAAAGCTGTTCGGCAGCTGCTTCGAGACGGCGGATCAGAAGGAGGGCATGGGCGCCTTCCTGGAAAAGCGCAAGCACGAGCCCTACCGGAACAAGTAAGTTAATTGACAGGCGCGAGCCTGATAATTAAGCAATTCATGTAAAATTTTAATTAGGAGGAACAATCATGAAAGTAGCAGTATTTGGCGCAGGTACGATGGGCAGCGGTATTGCTCAGGTTTTCGCAGCGAAGGGCCACACCGCCCTGATGTATGCATCCAGCACGGCAAGCGCGCAGCGTCATAAGGACAAACTGGCTGCCTCCCTGAACAAGAAGGTCGCCAAGGGCAAGATGACCCAGGAAGCTGCTGATGATATCATGAGCCGCGTTCTGGTGGAGGAGTTCGAGAGTGCCGCCGATGCCGATCTGGTCATCGAGTGCGTTGCCGAGAACATGGCCGTCAAGAAGGAGCTGCTGGGCAAGCTGGACGCTCTGTGCAAGGACGAGACGATCTTCGCCTCCAACACCTCCTCTCTGTCCATCACCGAGATGGGTCAGGGCCTGAAGCACCACCTCATCGGCATGCACTTCTTCAACCCGGTGCCCGCCATGAAGCTGGTGGAGGTCATTGCCGGCGGCAACACCCCCGCTGAGCTGGTGGACTACATCAAGAACCTTTCCACCGAGATCGGTAAGACCCCCGTGGTGGTCAACGAGGCTCCCGGCTTTGTGGTCAACAAGATCCTGATCCCCTACTGCAATGAGGGCGTTTGCGTTCTGCAGGAAGGCGTTGCCTCCGCGGAAGATATCGATATTGCTATGCAGCTGGGCTGCAACCACCCCATGGGCCCCCTGCATCTGGGCGATCTGATCGGCTGGGACGTGGTGCTGAACATTATGGACGTGCTGTTCAACGAGACTCACGATAGCAAGTATCGCGCAAACGTGCTGATCCGGAAGATGGTTCGTGCGGGCAAATTGGGTATTAAGTCCGGCGAAGGCTTCTTCAACTACAACAAGTAAAAATCAGGAAAAGGAGAAAAGAGTATGGATTTCCATCTGACTAAGGAACAGCTGCTCGTTCGCAAGATGTACCGCGAATTTGCAGAGAACGAAGTAAAGCCCCTGGCCGCCGAGATCGACGAGGAAGAGCGCTTCCCCATGGAAACCGTCGAGAAGATGGCGAAGCTGGGTATGATGGGCATTTACTTCCCCAAGGAGTACGGCGGCGCCGGCGCCGACGTGCTGTCCTATGCAATGTGCGTGGAGGAGCTGGCTAAGGTCTGCGGCACCACCGCTGTTATCGTTTCCGCCCACACCTCCCTGTGCGCCGCCCCCATCTTTGAGAACGGCACCGAGGAGCAGAAGATGAAGTATCTGCCCGACCTGTGCTCCGGCAAGAAGATCGGTGCTTTCGGTCTGACCGAGCCCGGCGCCGGTACCGACGCTCAGGGCCAGCAGACCACCGCCGTGCTGGACGAGTCCGGCGAGAACTACATCCTGAACGGCTCCAAGTGCTTCATCACCAACGGTAACGTGGCTGACACCTTCGTCATCATCGCCGTCACCGGCAAGGTCACCGACAAGCGCGGCCGCTCCATGAAGGAGATCTCCGCTTTCATCGTGGAGAAGAACGACAAGGGCTTCTCTCAGGGCAAGCACGAGAAGAAGATGGGCATCCGCGGCAGCTCCACCTGCGATCTGATCTTCGAGGATTGCGTGATCCCCAAGGATCGTATGCTGGGCAAGAAGGGCGAGGGCTTCAAGATCGCCATGAAGACGCTGGACGGCGGCCGTATCGGTATCGCTTCCCAGGCTCTGGGTCTGGGCGAGGGCGCCGTTGAGGAAGCCATCAAGTACACCAAGGAGCGCGTTCAGTTCGGTAAGCGCATCTCCCAGTTCCAGAACACCCAGTTCCAGCTGGCCGATATGCATACCCGTATGCAGGCCGCTCAGTATGTGGTCTACGCTGCTGCCATGAAGAAGCAGAACCACGAGCCCTACTCCATGGACGCCGCCATGGCCAAGCTGTTTGCCGCCGAGGCCGCTTCCGATGTGACCCGCCGCGCCGTTCAGCTGTTCGGCGGTTACGGTTACACCCGTGAGTATCCTGTGGAGCGCATGATGCGCGATGCCAAGATCACTGAGATCTACGAGGGTACTTCCGAGGTTCAGCGCATGGTCATCGCCAGCAATCTGGGCGTTAAGTAATTGAGGAGGTAAAAGGTAAAATGAAAATCATCGTCACTGTAAAGCAGGTTCCCGATACCTCCGGTAAGGTGGCCGTGAACCCGGACGGCACCCTGGATCGTGCCTCCATGCAGACCATCATCAACCCCGATGACATGAACGCCGTTGAGGCCGCTCTGTCCCTGAAGGACGAGCTGGGCTGCAAGGTCGTGGCGTTCACCATGGGCCCCCCTCCCGCCGAGGGCATGCTGCGTGAGCTGATGGCCATGGGCGTGGACGAGGGCGTTCTGGTCACCGCTCGTGAGTTCGGCGGTTCCGATACCTACGCTACCTCCCAGATCATCGCCGCTGCCATCGACACCTATGGCATCGAGAAGGATGACGTCATTCTGGCCGGCCGTCAGGCCATCGACGGCGATACCGCGCAGGTGGGCCCCCAGATCGCTGAGAAGCTGCATCTGCCCCAGGTCACCTATGCCGGTGAGATCACCAAGGACGGCGACACCCTGACCGTGAAGCGCATGCTGGAGGACGGCTACATGACCATCAAGGTCAAGACCCCCTGCATGATCACCTGCATCAAGGAGCTGAACACCCCGCGTTACCTGTCCGTGGGCGGCGCGTTCGAGTGCTACAGCAAGCCTCTGGTCACCATGACCTATGAGACCCTGAAGGATCACCCCCTGATCGACAAGAGCACCATCGGCCTGGCGGGTTCTCCCACCAACATTCTGACCTCCTTCACGCCTCCTCAGAAGGGCGCGGGCATGATGCTCGAGGGCG
>ENA-OROK01000372-OROK01000372.1-human-gut-metagenome-genome-assembly--contig:-NODE-372-length-56298-cov-33.354160_pt1 | contig 56298 bp, 38 predicted proteins | sample MGYA00242127_ERZ509046 | MGnify/ENA primary metagenome ERZ509046 (study PRJEB26280, sample SAMEA2338728) | human gut metagenome | biome: human gut; feature: human-associated habitat; material: faeces... | reverse complement strand
GATATACCGTTTTCCCTCTGGCGGCTTGATGCTGATTTGCGCGCCGCGTTTGATGAGACAGCCGACGTCTTCCAGCAGCTGCATCAGCGCATCAAAGCCGTTAGGCTGCATCCGCAGCGCGGCGTCGATGATCATTCGCAGCTCATCCCGGTGGGTAAACTTTCGCTGATTGCCCTGCCATTTATCGTAGGTAACGGTCTTATCCTGTGGATTCTGAATCACCGACAGGCCGTGTTCCCGGCAGAGTGAATCGCTGATCTCCGCCAGAGCCTTTGCCGATTGCTTCACGTCCCGGTATTTGTGCTGCCCCTCCAAATCGGTGGAGCAAATGATGATGTGATTGTGGATGTGGTGTTTGTCGATGTGTGTCGCAACGACGTAGGCGAACTGATCGTCGGTCATCCGGGAGGCCAGCTCTTTTCCGATCTCGTTTGCTTCCTCCGGCGTGATCTCTTCGGGTTTGAAAGCCTGCCGGACATGATAGCCGATCACTTCGTTTTCCTGCGTGCGTCCTGTGTTTGCTTGGTGTTCCTGGCGGAAAAGCATGAACTCATCCGCCGCCGTTTCGGGCGAGCAGGCATAAGTCGAAACCAGAATTCCTCCGTCCGTCTTTTTCGGATTCATGATGTAATCCAGCCGTTCTCCAATACACTGCCTGGCGGTTTTCCCTTTGTTGATGTGAATGGACATGATTCTTGTGGCTGCCATGGGTACTCCTTTCAATGCTGAATCTGATCCAGCCTGCGAAGAATGCTGCTCAGTATTGTCCGTAGTTCTTTCTGCCGATCTGTTATGTCATCGATTTCCGTTTCAAAGATGGAACCGTGTTCGTTTAACCGTCTGGCGATTTGGTTGACATTGTTGCTCAGGCTGCCCATGAGGCGAACCGCATCATGCAGCTCCGGCAGATCCAGCTTCAGCACATATCCGTTCAAGGCCATGGCGCGGATAAATGCCGATTGGTTTTTGATTCCGAAGGTTTTCATCTTTCTCTGAATGATGGCGTCCTCTTCCGGCGTTGCTTTGAAGCTGTAGTGAATTGTGCGGTTTTGTTTTTCTGTCACTGTTCTTCCTCCAATCCTTGAAATTCGTTTGTCATGGTGGCTTTTGGCCAAGATTCATTTCATTGTTGTTTGGTTCGGGCTTAATTATCACTGCTGCCTCTGGCAAGAAACCTTGTTTGGCTCACTGCCGGTCCTTTCGGCGCTCCCTTCCGAAGAGGAAGATCTTCGCAGTTTAGACAGATCTGGAAACGTGGCCCTGGTTGTCAAGGTGCGCTTCGCTGGCGATGCCAGCGAATGATGAGGGAAAACTCATCGCCTATAAATGGCGAAAATCAGCGATTTTGGAAACACCTGAGGAAAATTCTTTTGCCGGGGCGAAACTCACGCTGTACATTTAGCCTGACCCCCCCCTCACCCCTACATGTAAAAAAACGGTCAAAGTGGCACCACCTCCAGAAAATTTTTTCAGCACGCGGATCGTCATCGTCGTTTTCTCCCTTCACGCTTAAATGTCCAAATTCGAGCTTTTTGGAAACCAATTTCGAAAATTTTTTGCTGATGCACAGTGCCCAGCATAGTCTTCAGAGGGTACTATCCTCATACAGGCAGTTCTCCTTTCCTTTGCCCCTCCATATCTACATGGCGAAACTCAGCGATTTTGGAAACACCTGAGCAAATTTTTTGCCGAGGCGAAACTCACGCTGCACATTTAGCCAGACACCCCTCACCCTACATGGGAAAAACCGGGTAAATTGACACCGCCTCCGGGAAATTTTTTCAGCACGTGATTCATCATCTAATGTCCAAAATCGGGCCTTTTGGAAACCTCTTTCGAAAAATTTTTTCAAATTGCTTCGCACGAGTATCAACAGTCATCGATCACCCATGCGAATCATGCCAGCATCATCTCCTGTTAGCGGCTCCATATTGCCCGCTTCCCTTCTATGTGAAAATCGGAGCAAGTGACACCATCTCCAGTAAGTTTCTAACAGGCTGATTTCTGCCGCGTAACATAGCCTTTCGAAGGCGTCATCAGCGGGGAACATACTTACTGTTTTCTCCCCTCAAATCTACATGGCGAAAATCAGCGATTTTGGAAACACTTACAGATGACTTTTGAAAATTTTCTTCTTCAGCATGTTGTTAAGGCTTGAAATCTGTCTTATTTCGCAAAAAGAAAACCCTGGCTATATTGCCAAGGCGCATGATTGGACAAAACACGTAAATTATACGAAAGAAGCTATTGATTCGTGTAGCAAAATCAATTATAATGAAACTGAGATTTTATAAGAGCGGAGGGAATACCATGCCGCGCGCAAAAAAAGACCATGCATGTCTGAATATCAAGATTGATGCAGCGCTTTACCGCAAACTGATGGAAGTCAGCGAAGAAGCCGGCCAGACTAAAACAATGGTTGTAGAACGGGCGCTTCAGGGCGATTTTAATGATTATGACGCGAAACAACGGATTCTGCGCCAGGCAGAGGCCGGGCAGCTTGTTCCTGTGGGAGAGGTAGGCAGAAATGAGCAAACACAATAAATGGCCTAACTCTGCAATATACTTCAGCTAATGTTGATGGATAGACCAACTGCAAAAAAGAAAGGAGTAGCACAATGAAACAGGGCGATCTTTCACAGTGGAATAATATAGAGGCTTGCAAAAATCTTCTCTTTTTCGCACAGCTTGTTAATGAGTTGCTGTTTGACTATTCAATTCCATCCAATAGAATATCTACTTTAAACAGTCACTTTCTCTGCTTAGATGCTATTAATGTGATAAATGGGATTGAAAGATCTGGAGTGAATGAAGGCTCTCTAAAGCCTATTATAGAGGAGCTTTATACTACTTTGGAGAAGGATATTACATTTATCAAGCATGGAGAAAACCCGCTTGACTATTTTATGAAAATGCAACCGAATGGAAGCTATCGAAGAATATCAAAGGCAGAAGAATTAAACCTTCAAGATGCAAAAAATGCAGTTTATGCAATACAGAATAAATACTTCCGTTCTTCATGGTATTCAGATATGTTAGTTGAGGATATATGTGCGTTAGTAAAAAGTAATGATCCGCAAGATCAATTAGACTTGTTTCGCCAAACAAAATCTTTTCTTACTGAATTGGTTAATCAAGGTTACAGTTCCAGATACATTACTTATCAAGCAAATCAGTTTTTCTATCGAAGCAGGGTGTCAATTATTTCACCTGACGTCATTTCGGATTTCCTTTCTATATTTTCGCATCAGAAAAATACATATGAAATCATTCTAGTTGCAGACAAAGGATCACTGCAGTTTTTTAAGACACTCAATAATATAACGATGTTAGACGAATATGCAATGAAAGGTCATACGCATAATGAGGCCATTTTCTTTAAGGCAAAAAAACCAAAGAAGTATATTGTTTTTCACAAAAAATCGAAAGATCCATTTTCAGCGGTTGATTCGATAAAAGATTTGATCATTGATAATGTTTCAATATACAGAATGTTCGATCATAATTACAAGTTTGATTTAGAGAAAATACAATTTGGTGTATACGATGAGTCGCAGAAATTCTTTATTATAAACGAAGAAGTAAGCCCTGTTCAGCGGGCAAAAACGCCAAATAGGCAAACGATAGAAAAGAAAACAGAAGAAGTTGCTCAAGCTTTTGAAAGCATTGTAAAGAGTCAGTCTATTTCTGACTTTAATGCTTTATTCAATGCTATTAGGGCACATGATCTTTCCCTTGACAGCAAAAATGACAAAAATCAATTATTAGATTTATGGTCAATTTTTGAGGTTATACTAGACATAAGCAATAAACATACCAACGATAGGATTCAACAAATATGTGTGCGCTTAGTTCCTATACTAAAACGCAAGTATTTATATAGCCTGTTCCTGCAATTAGAAAGTGATATAAAAAACTATTCAGAAACTAAGTACACAGAAATCATAGGAACTGAACAAGATGAAGGAAAGAGAGTTCAAAAAATATGTGAGTTCTGCCTGCTCGACGAGTATTCTCAGCAACGACAAGAATTTTTAGATTGTTGTACAGCCTTTCCTCTGCTTAAGGAAAGAATTGAATACTATAATAAAGCCTTGAAAACACCATTATCCATATATCAGTTTGTTGAAAAGCACTCTAAAAGAGTGATATGGCAAGTGATGAGAATATATAGAAACAGGAATATGATTGTTCACAATGGCGAGTCTATGCCCTATATGAAGTTGCTAATTGAAAATCTGCATTCATATGTGGATGATTTCTTAGCCTATGTTATACAGGCAAGGAGGCAGGGATTCAATCAAATAACTATGACTCATGAGTTGTATGTAAAAGAATGTGTTTGGCAGACGCATTTTCAAAGTCGTTCTGCTACTCTAACAAAAGAACTTATAACTGAAATGTTGAGTATGTAGGCCATGTTAGAATTGATAAACGAGAGTTATTAGAAGGTGTGCATGATATGAATCCACTATACAATCAGTTGTTCAATCCCCAATATGCTAATCAGGATTATCTTCAGCATCTTCATTGGCAGCAGCACGACACTGAGCAACGCCAGGAGATCATGAATGCAGTGAAAGCGATCCACGATTATTTCGACTCTGCCCGCAAAATCGCTCCAGAATACCAGCAAATGGCTTTTGATGCCTGCATCACGGCTGTCGTAACAGAAATGAACAACGGGAACAGATAACTCTGCCGCTTAGTAACACCCTGTATCGAAAACGAATACTGTAATAAAAGAAGGGATGCTGTATGCTTAAACCTGGCCTCTATGAACAGATCATCAGCCAATCCTTATCCCGGGAGCTGGCGTCTGTTTCGGATGCCTGCAAGCATGTGGAGAAGCTGGACGCAGCGGAAGCGCCGCAGGCATTGGCCGGGTATGTGGCAGAAGCAGTGCGGGCAGCATTGGAAGCGATGCCCGCCGGGACGGAGGAGCAATCGGTCCAGCGGATCGCGCTGGTGAACAAGGTGCTGGATGTGCTGTCTCAACAGCGGGAGGATCTGAGCGAAAAATCCGTGGATGATCGGGCAGAAAAGCTGCTGCAAATTCTGCAGGAGAACGATCCGAGCCGCATCACCGGCATGACCGCTGCCAAGATGCCCCGGCCTGAAACGCCCATGGCGGTTAGCAGCTTATTCACCGGGGCGGCCCATGAACCGAAAATGTTCACCGAGCTGCAAAAGGAGATTGCCAGCGCCGACCGGATCGACATGCTGGTGTCCTTCGTGAAATGGAGCGGCCTGCGGCTGATCATCGATGCCCTCCAGGCGTTTACTGCCCGGGGCGGGCTGCTGCGGGTCATCACCACTTCTTATATGGGCGCAACGGAAGTGAAGGCCATCGACGAGCTGGCTGCGCTGCCCAATACGGAAATCAAAGTCAGCTACGATACCGCCCGCACCCGGCTTCACGCCAAGACCTATGTGTTTTATCGGGATACCGGCTTTACCACCGCCTATGTGGGCTCCTCCAACCTGTCCAACGCCGCCATGAGCAATGGCCTGGAATGGAACCTGAAGCTGACGGCCATGGACCAGCCGGATACCCTGCGGAAGATCAACGCCACCTTCGACAGCTATTGGAACTCGGATGAATTTGAAATCTACACTACCGACGCCCATCCCCGGCTGGCAGAAGCGCTGAAAGGCAAAAAATGGAATGGTGAGAAGCAGGCGTTCCTGTTTGACATCCGCCCCTATCCCTATCAGCAGGCCATCCTGGATCAGCTGCGGGCGGAGCGGGAAGTGCGCGGGTATTACCGCAATCTGGTGGTAGCGGCCACCGGTACGGGCAAAACGGTGATCGCGGCGTTGGACTATCGCGGCTGGCGTAAAGCCCATCCCCAGGCGCGCAATCGGCTGCTGTTCATCGCCCACCGGGAAGAAATCTTAAAGCAAAGCCTGGCCACCTATCAGGGCGTATTGAAGGACGCCAACTTTGGCGAACTGTGGGTAGGCAGCCATCAGGCGGAAAACCTGGATTATCTCTTTATCTCCGTGCAAACGCTGAACTCTCAGGCGCTGTGGAAGCGGCTACCTGCGGATTATTATGATTATATCGTTATCGACGAAACCCACCACGCTGCAGCGGATTCTTATGCGGAAGCGCTGGAAGCCTTCAAGCCCCAGGTGCTGCTGGGCCTGACCGCTACCCCGGAGCGCATGGACGGCAAGTCCATCCTGCGCTTCTTCGATTACCGCATTGCGGCGGAAATCCGCCTGCCGGAAGCCATCGACCGGAAGCTGCTTTGCCCCTTCCAGTATTTCGGCGTGTCCGACACCATCGACCTGAACGAGCTAAAATGGGTGCGGGGTGGATATGACCGGACGGAACTCAGCAACGTTTATACCCTGTCCGGCGCAGCAGCCCAGCGCCGCGCGGATCACGTGATCCAAAGTCTGGTGCGCTATGCCGCCGACATGGACGAGGTGAAGGCCCTGGGGTTTTGCGTATCGGTGCAGCATGCCCATTTCATGGCGGATCATTTCAATGCTGCCGGCATCCCCGCCATGGCGCTGGATAGTCATTCCAGCGATGAGGAGCGCCGCACTGCCCGGGATAAGCTGATCAGCGGCGATGTGCGGGTGATCTTCGCGGTGGATCTGTATAACGAAGGCGTGGACATTCCGGAGGTCAACACAGTACTGTTTCTGCGGCCCACGGAATCACTGACCATTTTCCTGCAACAGCTGGGCCGCGGCCTGCGCCTCAGCGAAGGCAAGGATTGCCTGACGGTGCTGGACTTCATCGGCGCTGCCAACCGGCGTTACAATTTCGAGGAGAAGTTTGCCGCGCTGCTGGGCGATGACCACCACAGCGTCAAGGAAGAAATCGAGCGCGGCTTTACCGGCGCACCCAAGGGCTGCTACATTCAGTTGGAAAAGAAGGCTGCCCACGCGGTCCTGGAGAACATCAGCCGCAGCTTCCGGGGCCACGGCGAACTGGTCAGTCGCATCCGCTCCTTCGCGGAAGACAGCGGAAAGGAACTGACCTTCTCACGCTTCCTGGACTGGTATCATCTGACGCCAGGAGATATCTACAGCAAGGGCGTCACCTTTGCCCGCCTGTGCGTGGAAGCCGGTGTGCGGAAGGACTTCACGGAAGAGATCGAAGCGACTCTCAGCAAGGTGCTCTATCGCTTTTCGGCCTTTGATTCCCGCCGGTGGATTCAGTTCCTGCTGAACATTCTGCCCCGGCTGGACGATGTGGATTTCGCGAAGCTGCCGCCGCTGGGGCAGCGGATGCTGCAAATGTTCTATATGACGGTGTGGGACAGCTATGCCGAGGATTGGAACAATGACGAGGTGCTGGAAAAGCTGTACAGCCTGGCGGACAGCTCAGTGATGCTGGGCGAACTGCAGGAGCTGCTACGGTATCAGTACAACAACATCGACTTTATTTATTCCACCACCGACCTGGGCTTTGAATGTCCACTGGATGTGCATTGCACCTATACCCAACGGCAGTTGTTGGCCGCGCTGGATTATAAGAATTTCAGCGCCATGCGTCAGGGTGTGCTGTATCTGCCGGAGAAGAAAATCGACGTGTTCCTGATCACCCTCAACAAGAGCGACAAGGATTATTCGCCCACCACCATGTATGAGGACTACGCCATCAGTCCCTCCCTGTTCCATTGGCAGAGCCAGTCCACCACCGCGGCCGATTCGCCTACCGGCCGCCGGTACATCCATCACGCCGCGCAAGGCGGAAGGATCCTGCTGTTCGTCCGCGAGTTCAAGCAGGACGCCCTGGGCACCTCGCCCTATACCTTCCTGGGCAAAGCCACCTATGTCAGCCATACCGGCAGCAAGCCCATGAATATCGTCTGGAAACTGGAAAAACCCATCCCAGCGAAGTATCTGAGACGGGTGCAGCAGGTGATGGGGTAATTGCATTGGATAATCCTGTAATAGGGAAAGCTCATAGCTAGCATATTATTAGGATCCTGCTGAGTATCAGATGCTGGTGAGATCCATATTTTTCCCATAGGCAACTGCGTAGAAGCATCATTCTACTTCAAGTATTATCGAGTATTCTTTGGACAGCATATGGCTTGGCGTACTTTATATATGCATCACTTACGAAAACAGTGTTGGATGCATGAGGTTCAACCCACATCGCTGGATAGATAACAATCTTCTTTTTGCTTCTGTGGCCAATTGCGGTAATCTCACTATCAGTGAAAATCTCACAGCCTGATTGTTTAAGGATACTTGTCAAAGGTTTAATCATGCTAATCTGCTTCTCGGGATTGATAGGAGATGCTTTTATTCCTTCAATCCCCCATTCAAGAAGCTGAAGCGCTGCAAAGCGGTCAAGCATACCGTGTACATACTGATTCCTGTAGTGCTTCAGGCATTTTGAGCATGCAGATCCACAATCACAGGAGCTCAACAGTTCCTTCATGTCGGATAGCAGTTCATCAATTACATCAGCTACACTGACAGCATAACCAGCTCCGCTTGACAGACTATCATAAAGATAGATATCAACATAAGATGCTTCAGCTCCCTTTCTGAGTCGATAGCCAGTGACAAGTTCGGTGAACTCAACATCGAGCTTTTTGCTCGCTACCAATCGCAGTGCTTCGGCTAAAGATTGGGCTGCACGGCTAAGCCATGGATTGTCATACCGCCGCGCATCAATGATTTTGTCGTCAATCGTGAATTCAAGTACCAGCATATCCGTAATGAAGTCATAGCCAAGATTCACGTTAAATGAATTACCATGGCGGCATCTGTTTCGTGCGAACTTGGACTTATATGGCCTGTTAATATCGTTCAGAACCGAAATGTTATCACCAGGCATAGAAGCTCCGCAGTCCTTGCATACCATGAAGCCTTTATCATCTGAACCTTTGTTAAGCATAATAATGCGTTGATTGGTACGAGAAGCAATACGAATGTTCTTACAGCCCGGAGCAAGTTTCATCTCTTCGGCATCCGGAAGCGTTGAATACAGAGGCTGCTGCACGGCGGTATACTCTTCTGACAACTGAACATCTGGTATTGCTTCGGCATTTCTGGGAGCAAAACCCCAAGGGCGCATCATTTCTCTCGAGATTCTTAGATCCTTGTTTCCACAGAATGGACAATGCTTTGTTTTTTCTTCCATCAATCCAAACCATCCACACTCTGCGCAAGAAATGACCTGCTTCACATAATTCGGGTCTTCGGTATAGGCACGAGCTGGCGTTAAGGCTTGCCCGTGACGGCGTTCACTTCCGGGGTAATAGAATCCGCCAATCTGATATGTTTGTTTATCCACAACGATTGCCCTGCCAGGCGCATATTCTCCAATAGCAACATCAAGCCCACGGTCAACCTCATAGAGGATTTTCCCATACATATCTGGTATGTAAGTACCTACAACATTCTTTGGGAACGAATATGTCGGGATGATGCCTTCTTCATAAAGAGCATCCAGGAGGACCTTTGCCTCGCCTTCCTTGGCGCCTTCATCCACCCCAAATAGCTCAGGATGAGCCTGACATTTTTCTTTCAGAGTTTCAAAAGCTTCTTTGAGTTCTTTTTCAAATGTTGAATAATGGAAAGCAGCCCCAATAGGCACCAGAAGCTTATCACTATCAGGATTATAAGAAGATAGGTAGTTCTTGAAATCATCAAGATAATCTTGGAGGAAAGCAGCGGCAGGAATCGTATCAAGGCTCATATTTTGCTTAGCCAGGAACCCCTGGAGGATAACCATAGCTAAATGGCGTTGGATAAGCTTTTCGCTTCGAATATCAATCCACGGTTTGCGGGGATCGCCTCGGAACATAGGAACAGGATCATTGAAGTACAATGTATCATGTGGCCCGTCCTCGCAGAAAGTGACAATTGTAGACAAGCTGGATCCACGCCGGCCAGCACGACCTGCTCGCTGTTGATAGTTTTCACGCATTGGCGGAATATTCCGCAATCCAACCGCAACCAAGGAGCCAATATCAATACCGACTTCCATGGTAGTTGTGCTGCTGAGGATATCAACAGGGGTTTCACCTTCCTGAATCAAGTCTTGGAAGCGCAGTTCATATTGTTCGGTTTTGCTCCAAAGATCATCCCGTTGATCTTTATGCGATAGCTGAGCAGTATGCTCTTCTGTATCAATCACATGGATTGGCTCACCCTGAATTGCGTCCTCAACCGGTTTTCTCCAGAAACTGAGCGCTTCGTATTCTTCAGGTTCCATCTTATGGATGCGAGTTGAACCGCAGCTCGGGCATTTGTGTTTCAGAACGAAAGGTGTTAGTTCTGAACACTGTTCACATTTATACCATGCATGCATAGTATCGAAACGCGTCTTAATTCTGGAAAGATCAACGTATAGTTTCCCATTGTCGGGTTGTGCGGCATCGAGGAAGGCTTCTTTCAGCACACGTTTCCACGCCATCTCAGCTTCATTTCCGTCACTCCAACCCATGATTTCACGGATCACCTTGGAAAACTCCCAGTTTTTTTCAAGTCCGTAACCACCATAATTTGGGCGAACCTTCAATCGAACCGTGTCGCTGATGGTATGCCCCAGGGCAGTATACATATCACAAATAGACAGCATCCAAGCATTAAAAACATCGATAAACTCTTTCTCGGTTACCTTTATGTGATTTTCATCAAGAGCATCGACCGCATCGAACAGCGCTTGATCAGTAGGCTCGATCCAGCTTGTGGCAGAGTCATATAAAGTATTATAGCCGCCTGCAAACAATCTAAGGAGGTATTCTTGCATCTGTACAGGTGCATTCGCAATAGTGAATCGTGGAGTATATTCTCTCCCTCGTTTTACACATCGACTGTAATTATTCAACGCAGAAGTACAGTCTTCAGCGAATTTTATGCGTTCATCAGAATGGAACATTTGTACATGGTGCTGACCGGCAGCAAGGCAAAAGAAATCATATAGGGAATTCATGGGTTGCTCAACTGTTTGCTCTTCCATTGTTTTGATTGCAATAGCAAACAACTGTCTTGCTGCAGAAATATCTGAAGCATCAGACATGTCCCTGGCTAATTTCGCTGCGCGCTGGCGACTATCAGAGAACAGCAGCACTTTCCGTCCCTCGTTAGGGAAACGGTCAGGATCTTCGTTTTTCCCTGGCACAGCAGGCTGCAGCTGAAACTGTGATTTTATCAAATTGAAGAAAGATTGATTACCGCGTGTGCTAAATGAGGTTAGTTGTGATGTGGAAAGCTGATGTCTGCAATGCGGACAAGTCGGGAATGTTATAATCTGCGGCCTTCCTTTCGCAGAGTAATTGCAGTAGTACAGTTTTCTAACCCATGGTTTTCCGGCTGAGGAGTCGTCTGTAAAGTTAATAAACCCACTTTTAACGTCAAGATAACACGGTTTGATGGCGTTTTTCCCTTGCTTTACGGGCAGCTCAAAATCTTCAGTCGGAATAAATAGATGCACCTCTTTCATTCGGTGATCCATCAGTTGGCCAGGATAACGCCATAGGTAAACATTGCCATGTAATTCTGCATCATCTTCAAGTACATAGCCCTTGAAAAACAGAGCGCCACAGCGTCTGTCATTGTATAGTTCGTAGACAACACTGCCGCAGTGTGGGCAAATCAAATTACCATCCGACAAATATATTTCTCCGAGAGTGAGGCCTCCTTCTGTATGAGAGCAATTACAATCTGCATTAGCACAGGCATAAACGCCGGAAATTCCTTTAAAAAGCATATGCATGCGCGCTGGAAAAAGAACAGATCCTTTGGCATTCTTTGCAAGTGGAGCAATTGCCAAAAGAACGCTAACCGCTTTAAGTGCGTTTTCTTGATCGAGATCTGGGAAAATACCAGTGGCCAGCTCACCTAGGGACACAGCATTCCCTCGGCAATACTTGATGAGTTCATGGAATGGACGGTAATAAACCAGATTGCCATACATCCAATTACAAACAGCTTCCAAGGAGTTAAGGGTACGATCAAAACCATCTAACTGACGCCAGAACGATAAAAGAGCAGACAGTTTCAATTCATCCTTGTCCTCAAATTCACCTGGATCTGCATTCAAGAGAAGCTCGGATGGTATGTCATACTTAAGCTGTCCATCAATAACTTCTCTTTCACCTGTAAGATAGCGGAACTGCGTTTCTGTGTCGGAAGCTGTGAGCTCATTCGCAAACTTCATTACTGAATCATAATCTTGCTGATTCTTATTGGGCATGCTTGCGGTGGTGAGTATGAACTGTACACGATCACGGCTAATGCCGAGTTTATGAAAGAGCCTGCGAATCAATAAAGTAACCTCACCGCCCGATGAGCCACGATACATGTGTGCTTCATCGATTACAAACAACAGTTTATTCTCTTTACACGATGCAAGCCACTCACGGGTATCATCCCAGATTTTCCGCTCTCTGGGTCGCAGTAGCATGTATTCGAGCATGGAATAGTTTGTGATGAGGATATCCGGACAAAACTGCTGCATTTCAAAGCGGGTTATTAATTCTGCATCCTCATCGTTTGGAATGTGCCTGCTCTCGTGAAATCCCTGAAGGAATTGATTCATATCTGCTTTCGCCGGAATCTTTCCCTCTTTGAGAAGCTGATTGAAAAACTCTTTTTCAGAATCACTTTGGGGAAATGACATTCTCGCTAAAGTTTTTTCAAGTTTTCTGTCTTGTTCTGTAGAAGGCTGAGCTCCAGGATATGGCGTTCTGCCGGTATACATACCAAACTGGGGCCGTCGAACACTATCGCCACAGGTGCTTCGGAAAATTTTGATAAACTTCTTATCGGGGTCTCCAATCATCCTTCTGAGTCTGCTGACCTGATCGGAAACCAGGGCATTCATAGGATACATTATGATTGTGCGAATGCCTCGTTTTGCCCATGATTCCTTTGAGTTCCTAGCTTCGGTGGCCATTTTTGCGAGAAGAGGCCACATAAAACACTCGGTTTTACCGGAACCAGTACCTGTTGATACAAATAGGTTTTCGCCTTTTGTTGCCGCTTCGAGCGCAGAAATCTGATGAGCAAATGGAGATGGAAAGACCCCGATACCAGCCTGCGCCAGCTGTAAGAAGTATTCTTTCATCCAGGGCTCTATAGAAGCTGTATTAATGCCGTTGGGTACAGTGACATATGCAGGAGATGACTCAATAAACGGTTTTTGATATAGTAAACCTTCATCGTCAATGTGATTGCTTAGAGCTGAAAGAAGAAGAGGGGATTTACCAAAATACTGAGACTTAATGTAATCTTCCAGTTCTGTTCGTAACAGTTTATGAACTGAATTTGCTCCGTTTTGCATCAGATCATCTCTCCTTTAAACTCATATCCCTGATCAGACAAAACCGTTTTCATAGCGGAAAATACTTCTGTTGAGAGCTTTCGCTTGAAATCGCACGGAAGCGATGTGCATACCTCAGGCCAGCTATAAAGCTTCACAAATTCGAGTTCATGTGGTGGTAGCAGATAATTCATCCGTATATGAACTAATGCGCCATCTTTGACATATTCTATCGGCGGTAACGCCCCATAACTATGGAGGCAGGCACATGCAAGAGACCTATAATGATAGTTTTCGACCTGCCACTGCGGGAGAGGACTAATCTCCATTGCATTGTCAGAATATCGATAAAGATAGTACAACTGTGAACCTTTTATTCCGGTTCGAAGTATCGAAACCAAGCCCGTAGTATCCGGTTTATTTTCCCAGTAACCCCGAGAAAAAGGAGGCTTTAGACGAAGATACTCAGTATTTTGTTCAAGTGACGGGGCTGCTTTCCAGGAAGCAGTGGTCAATGTTGAATTCCACAAGTCCCACAAAGTCTGTTGTTCCAAGCCAAACATTGTTTTAATCCCGTCTGGGTTTGATATACATTCCAGCTTTGAATAGAATCCAATGCCGGACACGCAAGAGATACTATTCAGGCCAATACCTCTTTGAAAAACAATATTGCAATGTGATTCTTCGTGTTTCATGGATGGGGCTATTCGGTTGGGACGGTGATAAACCATTCCAGTGCTTAAGAATTGGCCGGCAATTTCATCTTCAAGCTCTGCAGAAATATACGGTAAGCTGTTGGAGAGCTCTGGATACATCGATTTATAACTTGACAGCATGCTACGGACTTTTCTTTTTAAGTGCACAATGGAAACGGGTTCATCCTCCGTCTCGTCCCAAAGTGATGCATAAGCCATCATTCCGCAAACACTATAAATCAATCGTGTCTTCCAATCGTTTTCAGCTTCTTGCAAGGCTCTGCGGATGTTATACTTTTGTGCCACTGCTGAAAGCAATCCATTATACTTGTTCATCAGAGTTCTCCTAAGATAAACCGCAGATCACGCTTAAGGCTTGCGGATAGTTCAATACCTTTTTGCGGGTCTGCAATCATCTCCGTGAGGTCATTTAGTTCAAGTGTTGCATATGCAATTGGAAGAATAGCGAATATAAACTCCTCATCCGCTGTTGTGGAAGAGTGGATGCCATGCATGGTAGAAATAACGCTATTAATCCGATTTTTCACCAATGTGCTCAACGAAAGTCTTGGCAGGATTCTCAATTCTTTGCTTGATGCTGGTTGAGCTGCGTATGGTTTAAAGTCATCTGCAAAGTATCCGCCATAGTACTTACCAGATGCTTTATTGTCTACTATAAATGAGCAAATAGTGAAAACTGCACAAGGCGCATCGAAAAAAAGAAAACTGTTCGGTCGCAAATCGCAATTTATCGCGTTTTTTACAACCCAAAGGCTACAGCGGAATCGCGGTTTTTGTGCATTTTTTCGGATTTGCTCGTTTATAGTTGTCTACAAAAAACTCTGTGAACAGTGGCAGTATAAAACCATACAGGCTTTTAGGCTCAACTTGAATATCCTCTGCGTAGGGATGGGTAGCAATATAGAATATATCTTTATTTGAAAGAATCTCAGGGAGTCGATTCATCCACCCGCTTGCAAAGAGATTGTTGATAATTACGATATCCTCGCCATCATGCCCCAATTCTTGGAGCACATGGCTGCTATAACTACCCTCACAAGAGAGCATTCCATGCTTATGTCCCGCTATTGCTGCGCAGAGCGCTTTCGAAATATCGATTGAATTCGGTCCGACAAGAAGAATAGGTTGTCTTTCAATGTAGGCAGCGCATAAGAAAGCCGCAAGACCATTTCTGTATCTATCTGCAACGCCTGCTTCGCCTAACTCAAACGAAGCTGTGTTAATGACTTCATTCCAAGAGTGATGGACTTCGAGATCATCGAGTTCCTTCGCTGCCGAATAGGCATGATATTGAGAAGCCACGGGCTGGGCCAAAGTTTCAACTGCTTTAGGCGTTTGTTTTGCTGCAGCCTCATTCGGATGTCTGTCAACGAAAGCCATGTTGGCAATGAAGCCTGCTGCATTTTTACGTGCCATTTCGATTCTATCAGCAACTGCTGCTTCAACATCCTCAGCCAGCTTTTCCTTTTCAGCTATTACGCTTGAAAGTCTTTCTTCTTCCAGCTTGGTTTTATTAAAGGCTTCCTGAGCCTCAGTCAAACTGGTATTGACAGATTCCAGCTTGGCATTAAGCACATCGAGTTCCTTTTGAGCGTCTGCCAGTAAGCCTTTGTTCTCTGCTTCCCAATCCGCACGAATAAGAGCTTTCGTTCTTTCCTGCAGTTCAGAGCTTGCGGAAATAGCCGAGAGGATCACATCGTCTTCCAGACTGTCACCGTCAACATATTTCCAGGCTATGCACAGGAATTCATCCAAGAGTTCTTTTGCCGCGGAATCAGAACAGCGGCATTCAGCTTCTATTCTCTGTATTATATCTTCTACCGGAATCGCACCGAGAAAATCCTTGAAACTTCTATACTCAGCACGAGTATATCCTCTTGTTTTATAGTTTGCCCAAGAAATGGATGAGAAAACAATATTCTTTACAATATCGAGTGGGCTTTTTAACTGATAAAGTTTATTCGGAAGACCGGCAAACGCATTTCTATAAAAAGATAGGCCGTTTTCTAAACGCAATATATTGTCACTGTTGAATTCGTAAACTGGTACTTCGATGCAATCTTCAGCAAAGGAGACCTTTCCATTGGTAACATTGAGTTCCTTTATGCTGCACAGAATGCCCATGTATTGCCCTTTGGATGCGTATAAAGAAAACATGATTCTTCTACTATGTGGCTGGTATACAAACCCGTCTTTTAACAGGTGAATCAATTCTTCAAGAGAGGAGGCTTCTGGAATAGTAGCTATTTCAATGGCATCAAGATTAACATTGTATTTTGATATAATATAATCCTTGGAAGGATCCTTTTCGTTTGGAATTGCAGACCACGACCAGATTCCATAAAAGCCGTCAGTGGAAGGGCCGTCCTTATAGAAGATTTTATCCCTATTTGAAAAGTAGGGTGGGAGTTCTTCATTTCTATGGAACATGTGATAGTGTCCATTGTGGCTCAAATCAGCAAAACGTATAAGCCATTTCTGTCCGCTGTAGTCAGAAATCACATTGCACAAAGAAATGGTTTCTTCGCTGCCAACCGGGGGCAGAGAAGAAATATCGGTATCGTCGTATTGCGAAAGGTGGCTGCTCTCATCACTTTTGGCAACGGTTAGAGATGTTTGCAATTCTGAAATTTTCTCTTGTGCCGCAGCCAAAGAAGACTCTAAATCCTTCTTATCTTGTTCTATCTCTTGAATCCTTTGCTCGTATTCGGTCTTTAGCAGACTGGCACTTTGATGGCAATCTTCTATTTGACCGAGTAAACGTTGTTTCTCTTCCTCTAATGCTTTAACGCGATCGGCATCCTTTTCTTCCTTAGCACGGTCAGATTCAATGCGCTCCATTGTTGTACGAAGTTCAGTTCGGGAGACTTCATCCATTGTAATTCCTGCGAGCTTGAGGTACAAATCAACATCATGTGAAAAGAAGAAATCCAGCATCGTTGTTGCCAGGGCAATATCATGCGCAGAGCCTTCACCTTCAAGTTTTGTTATATTTTCCTGTATTTCATCAAGCCAAATCTGTACCCTTGCGTTGACCCATGATGCAATAAAGGGCTTGTCCACATTGGCGATAGCAATTGATAACGCAAGCTCTTCAGTTAAAGATTTGGCCCTGAATCCTTTTCGTATTTTTTGAAATTCTCGTTCGTTGTGTTTGAATAGTTCTTTGAAATCTCTTCCCCCCATGATTCCGCAGAGGTTTACCTTTTCTTCCTGAGTGAGGAGTTCAATGTAATTCATAGCGATTCTCCTTATCCGTTCGTAGTCATGCGGCGATAGGCCTCTTGCAATCTGCGGTATGCCTGCTCATCTATAACATCATTCTTTATACACATTCGTATCCATCGGCATATTGTTGGATAGGAGCGCATGCCTGCTAATATATTGCGTAAAGAATGCGGGGCTGGGATTGCTACCCCGGATACGTTGGTAATATGCTTGAGCATTTCGACATCTTCGTTGATCCTGATTAACCGTTGCTTTTTAAAGTTAATCTGCCAAATGACATCAAAGCCGATCATAATTTGAATGCTGATACCAAAGGCTAACCCGTCCAGTTCCATGTATTTATCAGCTGTTATCTTTCGCTTATCTACAACATGGCTTTTATTGGAAATAATAAGTTCTCCGTCAAATGATGATTTGATACGCAGCGTTTTACTGTGGGGTAAGACATCCGTTTCACCAGAAGCAACGTCAGCGCCTGTAAGGTCAGTAACCGATACTTTTGGCACTATACCCATCTGATCAAGCGGCTCTCTCCAAAGGTATGTGTATTGTAATGCCCGTGTTCGACCGGCAGAAATTAACTGCTGCCTTCCGGCACACGATACCTCGTACAGTCTGGTTTGCGATGAATTATGACTCAACTGACGCAAAGCTACAGAAGGGAAGGTTTTGACCGCTGACACGTTGCCTTCGACCAGCATGTACATATTGTTTTGATTGTGTTTAATTACATAATTTCCTTCGATGAATAGCGGCCATACCGGGTGCAGTGAAACAGGATGCTCAGTCAAGCGGCAATGAAAGTCAAGATAGAACCGAGCAGCGGCTTCGTTAAATTCTGCCGCATAAATCTCATATAGGCTCCATGTTTTCCACCCGGTTCGCTTCTGCAGGATTTCTCGTATGGTTATGCCGTTATATGCTTTCACATACAGGTGGCCGCGTTTTAATAGATAGTATTCGTTCCCGATCTCAACATCAGCATCATATGAAAGCTTTTGCCCAGAGCTTTTTTCAAATAATGCTCCTTCCGGATCTATACCATTGATTTCCGCCGGCCAGAATTCACGAATTTGATCATTGCCGTTTTTGAAATTGAGCGCATACTTTTCAAACGGTCTATCACCGATCGGAAGATAGGTTATACTATCAGAATTCAGCCGTTCTTTGGCGAAAACAAAGGATACGTCAGAGGCCCCCTTTGGTTTGATTTCAATGCGAAAGTCTTTGCTAAGAGAACTTATTGGGGCACGAATCAAACCAAGCTCAAACCTGTAAGAAGATGATGATATACTTGTTATGCGGATTGGCAAATCGTGCTCTTGCGAGCTATAAGAGGGAGTGTATCCGGACCCAAATGTACGTTCAGGACAATCTTTACTTTTTTCATACGCACTATGTTTGAAATAGCGTACATTAATGTCGCCATCAGTAAGCGTAACGTATTGTCCGCAGAGTTCGCACATAAAAAGCCCGCTGCGAGCAGATACAGTTCCGCCTGGATGTAACCTGGCTGCCTGCTCTGCTGTAATCCGTTTCCAGCCATGATCGGACCACATACAGACATGTGTTAATGATGCCATGTGCGTTACTCCTTAATACTTTCTGCTTCAATATCCAACGAATTACCACAGTGTTCACAATACATCTGATTATTGTAGTTTTAAATTTCCCCATTCATTACAGGCGGTTTCTTTCAATCGCCTTTATCATGTATCATATCGGCGTATGTTTTCAATGTCGCATTCCCTAACTGCTTTGCTTTTTCGATACATCCCTTTGTAAATCCAGACTTCGAGAAGAGAAAGAAATGCTTTTTCTGATAAGCGAAAAGGTTGCTGCGCTCTATCAGCGTTTCCAGCACGCCGAGATCAACTTTTTCGTTGGTCCATTTGCATTCGGCAAAGAGGGCGGTATTTTTGTCCTGCTCGCCCATAATGTCAATTTCTGCCTGTCGTTTATGGACAGGATCGTTGCCCCACCAGCGGCCCAGGGAAGTGAATTCCACCGGGGACTTTCCGCTCAGCAGCAGCTTCCAAAGGTATTGCTTGCAGATTTCCTCAAACACCTTGCCCATGTAGTCGGAAAGGTACGGTTCGATGCGTTGATATACCAGGTCTGCTGCGCCGCGGGAGATCAGGGAAGCATTCTCCGGCACAAACCGGTACCAGAAGCGGAACATGTTGTCGTCGATGAAATAGATCGCCTTTTTTGACGCTTTCTCTCCGTAAGGCAGCTCCTTTTGCACGATGCCCAGCGTGATCAGGTTTTTCAGGTAGGTGGAGCAGACGTTGGTGTCTTCGCCAACTTTGCCTGAGATCTCCGACATGCGGGATGATCCGGTGGCAATGGCGGTAATGATGGCTGTATAGATGGCCGGCTCCCGGACCTCCTGTTTCAGCAGATTTATGGGCTCCTCATAGATCGAGGAAGTGGCGTCCAGGAAGGTGTTTTTGATATTCTCCTCGATGCTGAGCTTGTCGCTCATCTGTAGAAGGTATTGCGGAGTGCCACCCATGATCCCGTAAGCCAGGGCTTTGTCCTCAGCGGAGAAGTTCTTAAAGTAACCGCAGGTCTCCGCAAAATTAAAGGGCAGCAGCTTGATCTGCGCCGTTCTCCTGCCGTACAAAGGTGCTTTGTAAGCCAGTACATGATCTTCCATATAGGACATGGACGAGCCACACAGGATCAGCATCAATTTGGAATGATCCTTATATTTGTCGATCAGCAGCTGCAAAGTGGAAGCGAGGCTCTTGGAAGCGCGGGCCACATAGGGGTATTCGTCGATGGCCAGGATCAGGCGCTCCTTCTCGGATAGCCTGAATACCATTTCCAGGGCAGCCTGAAAAGAGAGGAAAGACATATCCCCCTCATATCCGCTGGCATACTCCATGATGCTTTTGCTGAAATTCTCCAGGTTCTGCTTGGCGTTGCTCTCGACGCCCATGAAATAAATCGCGGGCTTGCCGTCGATAAAATGGTTGATCAGTGCGGTTTTTCCCACACGGCGGCGGCCGTAAAGAACCACAAACTCAAACTTGCCGGAATTGTATAATCTGTTCAGGGAAGCAAGTTCCCGCTCTCTGCCGATAAACATGGACAGCACCTCCAATTAAGGCTGTCTCTAATATATCACTCTGACGCAAATTAGTCAAGTGCGATTTGGCAAATCGTGAATAACTATTTTTTCTTTTTCCACCCATTATCAAGAGATTTCTAGCACAACAAAGTCATTTTTCTAATGGGCAGTTGAGCAGTTGAGGAGAACTTATTAGTGAGTATCGGGTTTTTGTTAGAAATTGTCGATGTGTATTGATTGCGCGAATCAGAAGCGATATAATGCATTACGGCAATACTAATATATAATTGCCATAATGCAGAACGGAGGGGAGTAACAGTGCAGTGGTATGAGGGGACCTCTAAAAAGCTCGAAGTCGGGTATCGCTATTCCCATCAGGATTTAATCAGGCTGCTGAAAAGCGATTACCCACAAATGAGTGAAAGCTCCTATCATTGGGCTGTCTGCGGAATGCTTAAAAGCGGGAACCTAACAAAGGTTGCACGCAATGTATATGTGGTTCAAAACGAGCGGGAAAAGCCAATGTATCGTCCGGCCTATTCTGATCTGGCAGCAAAACTGATATCGCAAGTATCAGATAAGTATCCATCGGTTCGCTTTACGGTGTTTGAGACAGCATTGATGAATGATTTTCTGAATCATTTGGTTGCACTAAACACAGTTTTTATTCAAGCGGAAAAGGACGTCAGCATTTTTGTTTTCCGTCACCTTCGGGAACTTGGTTATGCGCATTTGCTGTATAAGCCGAAAAAAGCAGACTATGCCCTGTACTGGGAAAAGGATTGCATTGTTGTGACAGATATGATTTCCGAAGCACCGTTATCTGCATCTGCGCCGCACGAAATCTGTCTGGAGAAAATGCTGGTGGATATGTATTGCGATAAACTGATCTCATCGGCATACAGTAAATCAGAATACCCTGAAGTGCTGAAACAAGCAATGGAGACATATCACATTGAACCCTCAAAGATGATGCGCTATGCTCGGCGGCGCGGCAGAGAAGACGAGATGAAGGAGATTCTGGAGGAAATCGAGAATGCTGAAGCATGAGAATTACACAAGCGAACATATTATGAATCAATAATCCAATGCAAGCAATGGTGATTGAACTGATTATTGATTTATTGACCCGATAAATGCATTTCTTTATGACAATATTGTGTGAAGAGATCATGCTGGCGATCAGATAAACAGAAATAAAAAAGCCGCCTCCGAAGAGACGGCGATCCGGATTCAGGCAAAGACCAGTTCATCCAGTATGATTTCCTCAGCACTTTGATGAATACTGTTGATCCGGGAAACCCAGCCCAGCTGATCCGATGCTTTCAGCTTTTCATTGATGCCTTCAGCTTCAGCCATCTGGGCGATCATCCGTTTCATGCGATCCCGGCAGACCTGGTCAGTTTCTGCCAAATGCTCATACAACTTGTCGGACAGAATCAGACGAGTGTATAGGCCGGGACGATGCTCTTCCAGGTAAGCTTTCCGCATCCTGCCGTAGTGGCCGATGGATTGTCTGGAACCTTCAGGGAGATCCAGATCGGGGAAATAATAGTCTCCATGAAGCGTATAATGAATGCCGTTCTCGATGATTTCCTTTTTCAGATTTGTCATGATGATGACCTCCTTCGCTTCGCTTTTTGATGTGTGTTTGCTTCTGCACCAGTCAAACAGCGCATCTCAGCAGATCATCTCCAGGTGTTGGTTTCTACCCCAACCTCCACCCCAATCAGGGTTTTATCAGAGTGCATGATATTTACTGTTTTTGTGTTAATTGGCTTTAGAATTAAACCGGATTATACAGAAATGCACACTATTTACAGCCGTCTCCGACTTCAAGTCCTGTTTCCCGCACCATACAGCAAAGCATCCGAACCAATGGCTCACTTTGAGCTGGGTTCGGATGTTTTTTCATGATTAGTTCTATTCTCTGTCGAAATCATGACATTTCTCTGTAGCGATTATATCCTGCGTTTCAAACTGAAATCGCATCTTTCATGGCGTGCATTCGTAAGTTTCATTCTCATTTATGCAGGATCAGTGTTCTACTCGTTCTCTTGCCGCAAAACGTTTTATTTTTTCACTCGTCCTTGTTGACAAATCACTTTGTCTGTGGTATTATTGTAAAGGGATTCCCCACTGAAGCTTAAAAACTGCAAAATCAGACGGAGGAAGCAAAATGTCTTTCAATTTTGACTTCAATTATGTTAAGAATGGAACGCCAATCGTCACTCTTAGCTCACTCGGAATTGCTTTCAATCGTGCATCTCGCGAAGCTCTTCATAATCCCAAGCGTATTCTTATAGGGTATGATATGAGCGCGCATGTAATTGGCGTAAAAGCGGCTAATGAAGGTGACACAGGTGCGTTATACGAATTTGCATCAAGAGTAAAAAATGACTGGGTACGAATTGGCTGCAAGGATTTCATTAAGCACTTAGCAATAGAAACAGGTATCAGCATCGACAAAAAGGCGATACAATTTATAGCCGAATACGATTCGGAATTGGAGATGCTTATCATATGCGTAGATGAAATGCATATGAAATCAGCAAAATAATTAAAGTACTGAAAGGGGGAATGCCTATTGAAAGATTATTTGAATATACAAAAAGCGTACCACAAAACTGTTGCAGCAGTCAAGTGATACGCTCGGAATAGAACATGATGTCATGTCTACACTCCAATATGCATGATATCATAGTTTATCTCCGTACGCAAGATGGTTTGTGTATTTTGTATGTTCTTTTTTGCGTCTGATAAATTGTACCAACCACGTTAAGGAGACAAAATATGATAAACGGCTTGTCTGAAATTGATATTTTCAAAGTTGTTCGTCCCGTGATTGACGGATGTGAGCTTGATTCCCATGACTTTCCCATCATCCAAGCTCCTACATTAGACTCAATTGATTGGGAAAACATTTACCCAATCAACTATCAAAATCTTTCACCAAAGAACGATAATTCCAATGCTGTCGCTTTGATGTTTCGGTATGACAAGGAGCTTTTGGCATTGTGGAATAATCCTCTCAAACGAGTTCCGCTATTCCAAGGATGCATGGCCGTTTGTACGCCTGACTTCAGTGTATATCCTTCAATGAACTCAAACGAAATCCGTCACAATATATATATGGCGAGGTGGCTTGGGTGCACATGGCAAAATTATGGTTGCACTGTAATTCCAACAATCGGTTGGGCAACCCCATGCACATATGACCTTTGCTTTGCAGGAGTTGAAGAAGGGTGTCCTGTAGCCATTTCCACAATAGGCTGTCGCGCTCACCAAGATGTATTTTTGGAAGGTTTTGAAGAAATGAAGCGCCGCATTAAGCCGTCAGTTATTCTTGTCTATGGTGATATGATTAATGGCATGGCAGGGAAATTTATACATTTCAGATATGAAGATGCTTTTTCAAAGAGTGGGATCCAACTTCGTATGAATAACGTATCTCAAGTCTTTATAATTAAGGAGGCGGTTTAATGGGATCTCGAGGGGCTTTTGTGGATGTTAACAATAGCGATTTTTCTTTTGTTGTAAATGGACAGCATTACAAATCTTTAGGGATACTTCATGATAACCCAAATGTTAAAATCATTGTTCAAGACACAAGCAATGTTAAAGCACCCGAATTTTCGCGCACTGCTGGGCGCATTTATGCAATTGTAAAAAATGGCGAGCTTAAGCATTTAGCTTATTATGACGAGAATCACAAGCAGGCAGTTAGTATTGATTTTACTCATCCACATAAGGGAGTGCAACCGCACCGCCATGTATATCTTAGCCATAATAAAACCGATCCGGGAGTTCCCCCTTCTGCTGCAGAAGAGGCTTTGGCTAACAAAATAAAGAAGGAGTTTCATTTGAAATGAATCATGAACAAATGACCCGTGAGCAGTTTCTCTCCCAATACACCGGGGAATGGTCGCCATCCGACGGGCATTGGTTTGGCTTGGATTTTGGCTGGCGAGGGCAGGAATATCGTTTTCAGACGGATTCGATGTATCACCCGGCAAATACAGTACTGCCTGACGGGCGTGAAGCGCGATTCGGCGTGTACAAAAAAGAAGGTTCGGCGTATGCGCTGATTGGCGAATATGCCACGCCGCAGGAAGCGCTGGCGCAATGCCGCATTCAGGGAATGCCTTTGGGCGACATTCTCGAAGATGAATCGACAGAATTACTTGGGCAGGACTAAAGTGGAAAATGATAGCAGCTTTCCCGAAAGGGAAAGCTGTTTTTTGCAGCAGATAAATGCTTAATGATGGAAAATATGAATCTTTTTCTCGCATTGCAAAACCCGCGCATCTGTGCTATCATGTCGATACAGGCTGAAAACCAGCCATCAAGGAGGAAAAGTGCAATGTATACGCATCAAGACAACAAGGTGACAGGCTTGACGGTGGCTTACATCGGCGGCGGCTCGCGCGGATGGGCGTGGGGTTTCATGCGCGACATTATTTCCGACGGGCAAATCAGCGGCACGGTACGGCTGTACGACATTGACCGCGAGGCGGCGGAGCGCAATCAGAAAATCGGCACGATGCTGGCGGCGCATCCCGACGCGGCATCCAAGTGGACGTTTGAAGTCAGCAGTTCCTTGCAGGAGGCGCTCACGGGCGCGGATTTCGTCGTCATCAGCATTCTGCCGGGAACGTTTGCGCATATGCGCGGCGATGTACACCTGCCGGAGCGGGTCGGCGTATATCAGTCCGTGGGCGACACGGTGGGCGCAGGCGGCTTCATGCGGGCAATGCGCACAATTCCGATGTTCGTTGAGATTGCCGAAGCGATTCGCGACTTCGCGCCGAACGCGTTCGTCATCAACTATACGAACCCGATGACGCTTTGCGTGCGGACGCTGTACGAGGTATTCCCGCAGGTGAAGGCGTTTGGCTGCTGTCACGAGGTGTTCGGCACGCAGAAGGTGCTGTGCGCGATGCTGGATGAGCAGGAGCACATTCCCGGCGTGAAGCGGCAGGACTTGTACACCACTGTCACCGGCATTAATCACTTCACTTGGATTACCTCCGCCAGCTATCAGGGCATGGACTTGATGCCGCTGTATGCCCGCTTTGTGGAGGAGCATCCCGAAGGCATTCAGCTGGGGTCGGACAACTGGATGAACAGCCATTTTGCGTGCGCGCACAAGGTTAAGTTCGACCTGTTCCAGCGCTATGGGGCGATTGCGGCGGCGGGCGACCGCCATCTGGTGGAATTCCTGCCGCAGTGGTATCTGCACAGCCCGGAGACGGCGCACCAGTGGAAATTCGACCTGACGCCCGTGTCATGGCGCGAGGACGACCTGAAGAAGCGGATGCAGCGCTCGGACGACCTACTCAGCGGAAAAGAGCCGCTTGACCTTACGCCGTCGGGCGAAGAAGGGCATTTGCTGCTCAAGGCGCTGCTGGGGCTGGGGAACATGGTCAGCAACGTGAACGTGCCGAATCAGGGGCAGATTCCGAACCTGCCGATTGGTGCGGTGGTGGAGACGAACGCGCTGTTCTCGCGCGGGCGCATCGACCCGATCTGCGCGGGCGACATGCCGGCGAACATCCTGCCGCTGGTGGCGCGCCACGTCTATAATCAGGAAAACACCTTGCAGGCTGCGCTGCACTGCGACCGCAAGCTGGGTTTCTCCACGTTCATGAACGACCCGCAATTGGGCGGCGTGACGCTGGAGGACGGTCAGAAGCTCTTCGACGACATGCTGCTGCATCAGCGGGATGTGCTGCCGAAGGGATGGTTTGAATAAATGAAAATCAAGCGCTGGCATATTGTTGTACTGGCACTTTTCGTGCTGCTCTGCGGCGCGCTCTTCTACCATTTCTACACGGAACGCATCTCGAACGAGGCACTTCAAGCGGTTGATTTCCAAGCGCTGCGGGCGCACACCGCCGAACTGTTGGAAAACGGCTTTCGGGCGAATGACCAGCTGTTTTCGTCGGATTATTACGATGTGCGCCCGGACAGCACCTGCTACATTTGGCTGAATGGATCAGAGAATGATGCGGATACCCCCGTGTCTGTGGCGACGGGCTATCTCAATATCCGCAAATCGAGTCCGGATGCGGAAAATAAATGGATGCTGCGGGTTGATCTCTGGCAGGAGGGCGGCGCGCGGGTGCGCATGGATGTGGATGCCAAAACGAGATGGGAGTGCGTCAAGCTGATGAATCAGCGTATTGTGACGCTGTTTACAGAATTCCGCATTCCGTAAACGGAGGATTTGCATGAAGCTCAGGCGAATGTTGGCACTCACACTGGTGCTGATGACGCTGACGACCGCGGCGCTGGCGGAGAATCATTCGGGCTTCTATCAGCCGCAGGAAAACGCGGCGATGGACTACGACGATTCCGAAAGCCGCTGGAGCTTTGCCCGGAGCGCCGAAAGCGAGCACTTTTTGCTGTTCTGGGAGGCGGAGTTCGGCGAGAATCCGCTGAACGCCGCGCCGGAGATGCGGGTGGATACAGCGGATTTGCTGGAAAAGGCGGAACTGTTCTACACGGAGAACGTGGAGCGGCTGCACATGGCGGATGAACCCCTGCCCGGCGGCAGCAAGCTGCAAATCTACCTGCTGTATACGACGGATTGGGTCGCGACGGGGTCGGGGTACGACAACCGCATCGGGGCGCTATGGGTTTCGCCCGCGACGTGCCAGCCGGTCGGGTCGGTGATTGCGCACGAAATCGGGCATTGCTTCCAGTATCTGACGTACTGTCAGGCGCTGGAAAGCGGTTCGCCGGACGACAGCCGCGCCGGATTCCGCTACGGCTACGCGGAGAACGCGGGCAATGCGCTGTGGGAAATCGGCGCGCAGTGGCAGTCGTGGCAGAGTTATCCGGAAGAAATGTTCACCGATTACGAGATGGAAACGTGGTTCCAGCAGTACCACCGCGCGCTGGAAAACGAGTACACCCGCTATCAGAACTACTGGTGGTTCTACGCGCTGACCGAACAGTACGGCTTGGATGCGTACAGCCGGATTTGGCGGGAAAGCGTCTACCCGGAGGATGCATATCAGACGTTCATGCGCCTGTACCTTGATAACGACCTGAACGGGTTCTACGACACGCTGTACCGCTATGCGTCCCATGCGGTCACGTTCAACTTTGCGGCGGCTGCACCATACAGCGCGGCGTGGCAGGGGCGCTATAACGCGACACTGTACGATGTCGGGGACGGCTGGCAGCGAATCGCTTATGCGTCCTGCCCGGAAGCGAACGGCTTCAGTGCAATTCCGCTCGACCATCAAGGCGCAAGCCGGGTGACGGTGTCGTTCCGCGGCTTGCAGCCCGGTTCAGCGCTGGCGGCGGACGACCCCGGTCTGTACTACATCGGGGACGAAGCCACCCCGGAGAACCTGACGGGGCACACACGCGTTTACAACGCGGTGGATGCCGCGCCGGGCTGGCGCTACGGTTTTGTGGCGTACTTGACGGACGGCACACGCGCGTACAGCGATTCCTCTGCGGCGCAGGAGGGCGCGGTGTCCTTCGATATCCCGGAGGGGACGCAATATCTGTATTTCGTCGTGCTGGGTGCGCCGGAAAGCTATCAGGTGCACGTTTGGGACAACGACGAATCGACGGATGCGCAGATGCCGTTTGAGATTCGGGTGGAATGGGGAAATTGAAAATAGTATAGCATACGAGAACCCGCTGCCCATCCCTGCATTGGGGGTGAACAGCGGGTCTTTACGTTATATCCCTTACAGAACCGTCAAATCTTCCTTCTCGCAGGCAGCAATCGCGCCGTCATGTCCGACGACGCACACGCCGCCGTCCTTTGCCATCTGGTCAAGCACGCCGCACCACGTCAGCAGCGCGTCCTTGGTGGTGGAGAGCATTTCCGCGCGCTCACGGCAGAGATCCTCCGGCGTGATGCCGCACAGCAGATTTTCGTCGCTGACAAGAATCTGATTCTCCGAACCCAGCGGCGGTTCGCTCTCGCCGACGGTGGAAATGATGTACTTGTCAATCCGTTCGTCGCCCGCCACGAAGTCACGCAGACCCTTCGACATGCTGCGGTTGATGCCCAGCGTACGCGCCGGGGAGGGGTCGCGGTAGGAGTAAGTGACCATGCGCCCCGTCTCGCTGGTGTTCAGCCCTGCGCCGTATGCACCGCCCTGCACGCGGACTTCGTTCCACAGGTAGCTTAGGGACAAGATGTTGCTCATCACGCGCGCAATACCGCTGTACACCTTGCCCGCACGGCGGTAATCATAGCCCAGCGACGCAAAGCTGATCTGCGACGGGATGCGGTAGGCGCACTTGGCAGGCAGGTCGCTGACATACGGCGCGGCATCCGGGATGGGCGTGCCGACCGGGTAGGCGGAGAGAATCGCGGCGGGGTCAAGCGCCTTATTCGTGGACAGGCTGAACGTGACGCGGGACTGCACCGCGCTGTCCTTGCTGAACCGCTCGCAGAGGGCAAGGAAATCCGCGTACTGCGCGTCGAAATTCTCCGCCAGCGCCTTCTGCACCATGCAGGCGCTCAAGCCGCTCAAGGCTTCCCGCGCTGCCGAGGCCGCGCTCATCGTCGCCGATGCGGCGTACATTGCCATCCTGTGGCCGTCGCTGATGACCTTTTGCTTCGCCATCTCACTCAACTGGAGAATCAGCGTCTGCACACGCGCCCTGTCGTCAAAGCACGTTTCGGTCAGAATTTCCCGCACGAGCGCGGCTGCCTTGTCCACGTTCGCATCCAGCACGGAGCAGCTCACGTCCAGCACGGGCGTCGCCATTTCCGCACAGCGGGACATGACGCGCAGCTGGAACGTCAGCTTGCCGATATCGCGCTTGATGGCTTGGAAGAGGGATAGCGAATCGTGACGCTTCGTCGGCAGCTTGCCCAGCAGTTCGGGCAGTATCGACAGGCGTTTGAGTTCATCCAGGGTGAAATCGGTCAAGGAGATATACCAGTGCATGATGGTGATGCCATTCATGGGCAGATCATGCGTGATGACCTTCGCCGCGCCGCACTGCGCCTCCGCCGCGGGAATCAGCAGCGGGTCTGCGCTGATTTCGCTCAAGGACAGCACAGGCAGGGTCGCCAGCTGCTCGGCGGTATCGGGGGTCTGCTGCCACGCGGTCAGCTTCTCGTTCTGCACACGCAGCGCTTCCTTGTCCGCGTCCGTCCACGATGCCTGAATCGCCTGCAGGCGCACCGTTTCCTCCGCGCGGAGTTCGTCGCCTTGCGTGTGGGACGGCACGGTGCGGATGATGCTCATCGTGCTTTCATCCAGCAGAAGTTCTGCCATCAGGCGGTCAAAGCCGTCGCCCGCCGCCATTTCCCGCAGCTTCTGATAGCGCTCTTCGGACAGGAGCGGCTGCATCGGGTCGCCGCCGTAAAGCCACGCATCAAGCGCATGGATGCAGCGGAGCAGCCCCGACGGTTCGCCCGGCTGGCGGGCAGAAAACTCGCTGCTGTTGATGGAGGCAGTCAGCGCGTCCTTGTCCAGCCCGGTTTTAACCAGCTGCTGCACGGTGTCGCGGATCACCTGACGCAGTTCCTGCTCACTGCCATCGGCAATGTTGCGCAGAGTCAGCATCATGTACGGCTGCGCCATCGCGTTGTCCAGAGACATGCCTACATCCTGACACTTGCCCGTCGCCAACAGCGCCCTCTTCAGCGGCGCGTCGTTGCTGCCCGTCAGCACATCAAAGAGGATTTCCGTCGCCGTGACGCGCACCGTATCCGACCACGGCGCAACAATCTTCGCCAGCGTCAGCATGGTCTTGTCGGCAGTATCCTCCTCGGCGCCGATTTCATACGCCTGTTCCGCTTCGGCGGCGAAGGGCTTCTGCATGGGAATTTCGTGCTTCTCGTCCAGGCGGTCAAAGCAGCTCAGGTACTCCTCCGCCAGCGACAGCACCTTGTCCAGCGGCACAGCGCCATCCAAATAAATGCGCGCATTCGACGGATGATAATAGCGGCGGTACATGCGCAGGAACTGCTCGTAGGTCAGGTCGGGGATGTGCTTCGGGTCGCCGCCGGAATTGCAGCCGTAGCAGTTGTCCGGGAAGAGGACATCCAGCGTCTTCTGGTAAATCTGCTCATCCACGTCGCTCATGGCGCCCTTCATCTCGTTGAACACAACGCCCTTGTACAGCGGCGCGCCGTTTTCGTCCAGCTCGATGTGCCAGCCTTCCTGATAGAAGATGTTCGGGTCTTGCAGGATGCGCGGCGCGAACACAGCGTCCAGATACACCTCCGTCAGGTTCAGGAAATCCTGCTCGTTGCGGCTGGACACGGGGTAAATCGTCTTGTCGGGGAAGGTCATCGCGTTCAGGAACGTCGCCATGCTGCTCTTCATCAGCTCGACGAACGGTTCACGGACAGGATACTTGGCACTGCCGCAGAGGACGGAATGCTCCAGAATGTGGAATACACCGGTCGAATCCTCCGGCAGGGTCTTAAACGCGACGCAGAACGTCTTGTTGTCCTCGCCGTTATCCACCCAAACCAGCTGTGCGCCGGTCTTTTTGTGGTGCATTTCCACCATCTGCCCGTGCAGTTCTTCGCTTTCGCGCACGCGGTCAACACAAAAGCCGTGACGCGCCGCAGTTTCGTTCAGATTCATCATGGGGAACTCCTTTCCCTGTGACCCAATCAGATAGGCGGGTCATTCATCTCCTTTATCATAGCACAACGGGCAGTTGAGTACAAGCGAGAATTGGCTGATTTTTGTCAAACGGTTATCGAATGCGCAGAAGTTCCGAAACATCCTTGCGCTTGGGGGCGGCAGGAGATTCCGCAGGCACGCCGATCGGGATCAGCGCCGACACGCTCTCCGTTTCCGGCAGATTCAGCACGGCCTTGACCTTCCCTTCGTCATAAATGCCGAGGATGACCGTGCCAAGCCCCGCTTCATGCGCGGCGACGCAGAAAGCTTCCGCCGCCAGACCCGCATCGAAGGACTGCCAGTGCGTCCCTTTGCTGGTGCTAAACGAGCCGTCGCGTTCGTAGCCGCTGCGGTCGTTCACGGTCGTGAGGACAACCAGCGCGGGCGCGCCGTGCAGGGTATCGATGTTCTTTTGAAAGCCCATCGTGCATTCGTCCGCTACGCGGTCAATTTCCTCGCGCTTGGTCAGCAGGGTATAGCGGGTGGTCTGGGAGTTCTTCCAGCTGGGCGCATACGCGGCGACGGCGACGATAGCGCGGATGGTGTCGGGCGATACGGGCGTTGGCTGGAACTTGCGAATGGAACGGCGGGCGGTGAGAGCGTTGCTCATGAGGGGTGTCCTCCTTATCAGCACATAGATGGATTTTGTGGATTTCGAGACGTGATTCATCGGGTTTTGTGATGCTTCCATGCTGATTATACGATTTCCAGATAAGAATGCGCCAAGATGCGCCGCGAATTTTTCATTCTGGCTAACGTGAATGAAACGCAGCGTAGCAGCGCTACGCTAAGTGGAATGAGCAGATGCCAGAAGGGAAAAGGCGCAGGCAGATGGCGCAGGTGAATCTGGAAATAGTATTATACCACATCCGCCGCGCGCTGCATAGGATGGCGACAGGAAAAGAACAGCGGAACACATCCACCTATCAAAAACGCGCCTCCCGAAGTTTCCGGGAAGCGCGCTTTTGTCTGACAAGTTTTGAGAAAAATCAGTGGCAGCCCTTGCATTTGCCGCAGTCGCCGCCGCAACTGCAAGCAGAATTGCCGCTCTTTTTGTCCTTGATCATCTTCCAAATGACTGCGCCAACAATCACCAGAAGTACACCGCCAACAATCCACGTTGCCATGATTCGTTCCTTTCTGCGCCTGTGCGGATGGAGGAAAACCGCTTTTGCGCGATAGAACATATGCCGGAGGGGAAGCGCGGATGATGCAGAACCCGCGCCAGCCCTCCGGCGTTCACAAGAGGGGTCTCAGAAAGCACCGGATGCAGCGGCGCTTTCCTCGGTTAAGCCCGATGGAAAATCAGGCAGAAACCTTCTGGGTGAGGTGGTTGTCGTTGTAAGGATTCTTACGAACGACCAGATACACCAGGCCAGCCAGCAGCAGGATGGCAATCGCCGTCGCAACGGTGAAGCCAGCGCCGCTGAAGAGCAGGCCAAGCTGATAGACGATCAGGGCGACGACGTAAGCGAACGCGCACTGATAGCCAACCGCAGCCAGCGTCCACTTGGCATTGTTGAACTCACGCTTCATCGCGCCGATGGCCGCGAAGCAGGGAGCGCACAGGAGGTTGAAAATCATGAAGGCATACGCCGCCAGACGGCCGTGACCGTTGGAGGACTCGTTAAACGCCGTCGCAATCGGGCTGAGGGCTTCCGCCTTCTCTTCCTCGGTCATGTCCTCGTCGTCAACAACATCCGCCGCGTCATCCGCGCCATACAGCACGCCCAGAACGCCAACGACTTCTTCCTTCGCAACCAGACCCATGACTGTAGCGACCGTGGACGGCATATTGCCGAAGCCCAGCGGCTTGAACACCACGCTGACCGGGTTGCCGATCTTGCCAAGGATGGAGTTGTCCATATCCGCCACAGCGCCCCAGGAGCCAGCCGCGCGATCCATTTCAGGCGCGAGTTCCGGCGCTTCCTCGTCTTCTTCCAGCGTTCCAGCTTCCGCCTTCGCGTTGTAATCAGCCAGTTCCGTCTGGTAGGTCTGCTGCGCTTCCAGCTGCACGTCCGCCGCGGGCGCCCAGCCGTAGGTCTTCGCAAACCAAATCACGATAGAGGACAGGAGGATGACCGTGCCAGCGCGCTTGATGAAGCTCCAGCCGCGCTCCCACACACTGTGGAACACGTTGCGGCCAGACGGGAAGTGATACGCCGGCAGCTCCATGACGAAGGGAGCCGGGTCGCCCGCGAACATCTTCGTCTTCTTCAGCATGATGCCGGAGATGACAATCGCCGCCACGCCGATGAAGTATGCGGACGTCGCAACCCACGCGCTGCCGCCGAAGACCGCCGCGGCAATCAGACCGATAATCGGCATCTTCGCGCCGCAGGGGATGAAGGTCGTGGTCATGATGGTCATCTTGCGGTCACGGTCGCTCTCGATGGTACGAGAAGCCATGATGCCGGGAACGCCGCAGCCAGAACCAATCAGCATCGGGATGAAGCTCTTGCCGGACAGACCGAATTTCCGGAAGATACGGTCCATGATGAAGGCGATACGAGCCATGTAGCCAACGTCTTCAAGGATAGCCAGCAGGAGGAACAGCACCAGCATCTGCGGCACGAAGCCCAGCACTGCGCCGCAGCCGCCGACGATACCATCCACAATCAGACCGCTCAGCCAGCCCGCGCAGCCAACGCCATCCAGCCACGTCTGAAGGTTGCCCTGCACGATTTCCGCAACGAACACATCGTTCGTCCAGTCCGTCAGCAGGGTACCAATCGTCGTCACGGAAATGTAATACACGAGGAACATGATGAGCGCGAAAATCGGCAGCGCCAGCACGCGGTTGGTCACCACGCGGTCAATCTTGTCCGAAACGCTCAGGCTGCCCTTTGCCTTGCCCTTCTTCACCGCGTTCTGCATCAAGGTGTTGATGTAGGCGTAACGCTGATTGGTGATGATGGACTCGGCGTCGTCATCCATTTCCTTTTCGCAGGAGGAGACGGCTTCCTCAATGCCCTTCTTGACATCTTCGGACAGCTTCAGTTCCGCAACAACCTTCTCGTCGCGCTCGAACAGCTTCACGGCGTACCAGCGCAGGAAGCGAGGTTCAACCTTGCCGCCGATGAGGTCTTCAATGTGCGCCAGCGCGTGTTCCACCGAGCCGGTGAAAACGTGCGGATGTTCGCCCATCGTGCGGTTCTTGGCAGCAGCGGCAGCCTTTTCAGCCGCTTTCACGCTGCCTTCGCCCTTCAGCGCGGAAGTCTCGACGATTTCCACACCCAGCGCTGCGCTCAGCTTCTTCATGTCGATCTTGTCGCCGTTCTTGCGGGACACGTCGATCATGTTCATCGCGATGACCATCGGCGTGCCGAGTTCGAGCAGCTGCGTGGTCAGGTAAAGGTTGCGTTCGATGGAGGTGGAGTCCACAATATTCAGGATGGCATCAGGCTTGTCGTTCACCAGGTAGTTGCGGGCGACGACTTCCTCCAGCGTGTAGGGGGACAGGGAGTAAATGCCGGGCAAGTCCTGAATGACCACATCGTCATTGCCCTTGAGCTTGCCTTCCTTCTTTTCAACCGTAACACCCGGCCAGTTGCCGACGAACTGACGAGAACCCGTCAGCGCGTTGAACATGGTCGTTTTGCCGCAGTTCGGGTTGCCTGCGAGCGCAATCGTAATCGCCATTTTCGGCGCCTCCTTATGCGAATTTGTCTTAACTAACCCCACCAGAGGCTCCGCCTCTGGACTCCGCAAGGGACTCTGTCCCTTGACCCTTTTTTCGCGATTGCGTTGAGCGCGCTTCCATACTGTATGCGCGTGGAAGGCTTGGAACGACGCGAAATCAGGTTTTATCGTAATGGAAACAGAATTACTGAACCTCGATCATTTCCGCATCCGCCTTGCGCACGCTCAGCTCATAGCCGCGCACGGTCAGCTCCATCGGATCGCCCAGCGGCGCAACCTTGCGCACATGGACTTCCGTCCCGCGGGTCAGTCCCATGTCCATGATGCGGCGCTTGACGGCACCTTCACCATGCAGGCGGACAACCATCGCGGTTTCCCCGACCTTGACATCCTTCAGGGTTTTCATGCCTTCTGCCTCCTTTTCCTCAGTTCACCAGCACACGCATAGCCATGGATTGGCTCAACGCAACACGGCTATCCTTGACAGCGCAAATCAGATTGCCGCCCATTTTGCTGACGACCGTCACTCTTTCGCCCATCACGAAGCCCAGCTCCGCCAGATGCTGCCGCACCTCATCCTGCCCGGTGATTTTGCCAATCACGCCAGACTCGCCAATTTCCACCATGCCCAACGGCATCATGTTCCATGACCTCCTTGTGTCAGTCCTTTCGCGGATAGTTTATTCCAACTAATCCGGCGATTCGCAAGCGTTAGTTTAGCATAACTAATAGGCTATGTCAAGCGTTTTTCGCGTGTTTTTTTGTTTTTTGTCCACCTTTTTTCTGGTCTTTGCATCGTTTGCCCAATTCGGGGGAATGCTGACCAGCAAAAACAAAAGCCCAGAAACATGGGGGTAGTGCACGCCGAAGGGGTCAAGGGGGCGACCGGAAAGCCCCCCTTGGCGCGCCCGCAGGCGCGAAATCCCTGCGTTGTGGAAGCAGTCAACTCCGGTAGTGGCGACCGAAGGTTTCCAAAGGGCGATCGCAGACTTCGTCTGTTTTCATTGCCCTTTGGTCACCTCCGCAGAGGCGAAATCCCCTGCATGATCATGCGATTCTATCAGAAAATGAAAACCGCAAAAAAGAGGTGCGAGAATGAAGGAATGGGCGGTCTGGATGGCGAACAAGATGGAGGAGCAATTGCTGCGGATGGAGCAGCTGCGGCTCAGTGAATTTGTTGCATATGAGAAGAACTGGAAGAAGCGTCTTCTGATGCAGTTTGTAGGCGGAATTGCAAGAGGATTAGGGACAGCGGTTGGGTTTACGCTTCTGGGCGCGCTGGTGGTGTGGCTGCTGCAAGGACTGGTGCAAAGGAATCTGCCGATTATCGGGGATTTCCTGACCCAGCTGCTGAACCTCGTGGAAGGCAAGGGCAGCGGCAGCTAAAGCGTCCCCGCCCGTAACTTCGCGCTTCCGCAGAAGCGCCCCAAGCTGCTCTATCCGCCATTTCCACATTGTCGCGTCAATAGGCGCGACCTGATTCCGACGCTTCCCAAATCATCATCACCAGAAAGGGCTATCATCACCATGCGCAAACCCGTTTCCCAAAGGCTGCTGCCTCTCCTGCTCATCCTCCTGACCCTCGCGTTTGACCGCTTCACCAAAGCCCTCGCCGTCGCGCTGCCGGATGAGCGTACCCTCATTCCCGGCATTCTTCGTTGGATTTATGTTGAAAATACGGGCATGGCGTTCAGCCTGTTCAGCGGACAGTCGTGGATGCTGGGCGTGGTGTCCGTCATCGCGGTTATCGCCGGATGGCTCGTCCTCCGCCGCTATCAGCTCAGCGGATGGAGCAGAACCGCGGCGGCGCTGATGATCGGCGGCGCGCTTGGCAACGCCTACGACCGCTTGGCGCTGGGCTATGTCGTCGATATGCTGGATATCACCCTGTTTCCCTTCGCAGTGTTCAATATTGCGGACGCGGCGCTCGTCGTCGGCACGGTGCTGATGGCGTACTGCATCGTGTTCCGCACGGAAGATTGGAGGAAAATCAATCATGACGCAAATGATGCCTGACGCACTCGAATCGCGCACTATCTCCATCCCCGGCGACGGCCGTCGGCTGGATGTTGCCCTGTCCGAAGCTGCTGGGCTGACTCGCTCGCGGGTGGCGGCGCTGATGGCGGACGGAAACGTCACGGTGGACGGGAAAGTCGAGACGAAATCCGGCGCAAAAGCAAAGCAGGGTCAGATTGTTATCCTGACAATTCCCGCGCCGAAGCCCGCTGTCCCCGTCGCGCAGGAAATTCCGCTCACAATTCTCTATCAGGATGACGACCTCGCCGTCGTCCTGAAGCCCTGCGGCATGGTCGTTCACCCCGCCGCCGGCAATGAGGACGGCACGCTCGTCAACGCGCTCCTGCACCACCTTGACCACTTGAGCGGCATCGGCGGCGAACTGCGCCCCGGCATCGTCCACCGGCTGGACAAGGACACCAGCGGTCTGCTGCTCGTGGCAAAGAACGACCAGAGCCAACTCGCCCTCAGCCGCCAATTGCAGGAGCGGCAGATGGAGAAGCACTACCGCGCGCTGGTTGAAGGGAATCTGCGGGAGGACAGCGGGCGCATCGACCAGCCCATCGCGCGGAGCAAGAAAGACCGCAAGAAAATGGCGATTGACCCCGAAGGCCGCCCGTCGATTACGGACTGGACGGTACTTGCGCGCGGGCGGAACGTGACGCTGCTGGACGTCCACATTCTGACCGGGCGGACGCACCAAATCCGCGTGCACATGAAGTCCATCGGGCATCCGGTCTGCGGCGACCCGATTTACGGGTCAGGAAGAGGCGCGAAAGTCCCCCGCCTGATGCTGCACGCGTACACACTGGCATTTACGCACCCACGGACGGGGGAAAGGATGACGTTCACCGCGCCGCTGCCGGAGGAGTTTGTGCAGGGGCTGCGGGGGAACGGGGTGGAATGGGAGAAATAACGTTTCCTCACGGAAAGCCGGGAACGTTACATCGTGCGGTGATACTATTTCCATCATGAGAATGTGCCAGAATGGAAAAGTGCGGACAGATGGCACGGATGAATTTAGAAAGAGCACAACTGAATAATTGCATAGAAAAGCGCCCTGCTCCGGAGATGTTCCAGAGCAGGGCGCGGTTTTTTGATTCATCACGAAAATCCGGGGAGCGTAATACTATTTCCAAATAAGAATGCGCCAAGATGTGAAGCGAATTTTTTATTCTGGCGAACGGGCGTGAAACGCGGCGCAGCAGCACTACGCTCAGTAGAACGACCGAAAGTCAGAAGGGAAAAGGCGCAAGCAGCTGGCGCGGGTGCATTTGGAAAGCGTATTATTCCACGACCTTCGCGCCGGCAGCGATCGCGTCTTCCTTGGTTCTGAAGAACTGCCAAGTGCTTTCCACGGTGGGGGTGATTTCCTTCTGGTCGCGGATGTACTGCGCCAGAATGTTACGCACCTGACCGTTATCGTTGCCCAGCGTATCGCCGGTGTACATATCCGTGAGGCTGTAATCCTCAGGAGTCAGACCAGCCGCCTGCATGAAGCCGGCGCCGCCGGTGAAGCGGTAGTTGTTCATCACCACGGAGAACACCTGATCAGGCGCCACGGGCTGACCCTGATACTGCATGTTCTGGATGCGCTTTCCTTCAGGCGCATAGTAGTGGATTTCGTAGTACAAACCGTAGATTTCATCGGTGTAGTAGCCACCGCCAAGGTAATCGGGGTTCGACGCACTGGTGTAGTTGGTGGTAGCATGCTCCAGCCACAGCCGCAGCTGTTCGCCGGTCATGTTCACGCGATAGAGCCAGTTTTCAAACACGTACAGCTGATACAGCAAACGCATCGGAACGTCGCCCGCAGGAATCAGGTCGCGAACCTCGGCGCCGCTGGTCAGAGGCGCGCAGATGGACAGCTGCGCAGGAACCGCAGACAGCTGCGCCTTGTTCAGCAGATCCATCAGCGCGGTGGGCTGCAGGGAGATGTTCTTATTGGAGAAAGCGCCGGTAGCAGTGCCCAGAGGCTGATCCAGATAAGCCTGCAGCTCCTCGTTGTAGGGAGCCAGCGCCGTGGCAACCTTCTGATTTTCCACCAGGCCTTCCTGATCCGCCAGGAAACGGTAGCCGTTTTCAGCCGTCACAGGGGTCACAGTCTTGGTCGCCGGGTCGTAGGCGAGCTTCATGAAGCCCAGGCCTTCGCCGCCGCCGCCCGCCAGCACGGGCACAACCTTGCCCTCGGCATTGAGGATGTCCTCACGGTAGTCGGTGTTATGGAAGTGACCATACACAACCGCGTCAATCCCGGTGGTCAGGTTAATCATTGCGCGAACCTGGTTTTCGTAGTCCGCGGGGTTGTTGCCATCGGTAGAAACAGCGTCTTCCACGCCGGAGTGCGCCACGACAATCACCACGTCGCAGCCCTCCTGCTCGCGCAGGATCGGCACGAAGTGCTCAACCGTGGGAACCAGATTGCGGAAGTCGATGCCCTCATAGTGGGACTCAACCTCCCAAGCGGGGATGTTGGGCGTATCCATGCCGATGACGCCAACCTTCACGCCCTCAAATTCCTTGACGATGTAAGGGACGCCCATCCAGGAATCCCACTCGGTGCCCTTTGCCACAAAGTTGGCGGCGGACATGGGCACGGAATGCTCCTCGCCGTTGTCGGGGCTCATCACATACTCAATCTGACGCTTGAGAATCGGCAGATCGTTGTTGAACTCGTGATTGCCCAAGCACCACATGTCGTAGTCCATCAGGCGCAGCGCCTTCATCATGGGATCGTCCTTTTCAGGAGCGAAGTAGGAGTAGTAATAGGTCATGGCAGAGCCCTGCACGGTATCGCCGCCATCCACCAGAACGACGTTCTTTTCCGTAGCACGAACCTGCTCGATCATGGAAGCGATCATGGACAGACCCACGTTCGGAGAAGGTTCGCCAGTGGCGTAGTTGATGGGCAGCACTTTGCCGTGCACGTCGCTGGTCGCGATGACGGTAATCATGATGGGATCCGCATTCTCTGCGAACGCCGCGCAGCCCACCAGGGGGAGAATCATGGTCAGCGCCAACAGAAGGGATAGGAGCTTCTTCATGATGGGCACCTCTTTTCCTTATTTCCCGCTCGAAGCAGGATTAAAATAATTATATTCCATATTCTTTCGTTTGTAAACAGTGCCGCCAGATGCAGACTTCGCCGCGCCAAGGGGTTGGTTTGTCGGAAAATGAATTTTGCGTCGAATTCAGTTGCAAATACGGCAGATGAGCCAATTGAAAGTCAAGTTTTTTGCAAGCCGTAAACAGTACGAACGCCATTGCCGACAGCGAGACAAATTGCGCCGGTGTGGTGACAATAATATATTTTGTATTCTGCAATTTATAGGTGGCAGGCAGAAATCAAGGGTTGTCTCGGTATCTTCTTCTGCGAAATAGGGGGGCGGCAGAGGAACGAGATGGAAGAATCATTCACATATAAAAACAACGGTGCATTTGACTTTGTTGCGCCGTTGTTTTCTGTTCTTACAGGAATCAATAAGCAAAAACGCCCATCCAAAACAAAAAACCAATAATCAATGAAATAACCGTCAGTGTGGTGAAAAACACACAACATTTCTTTATCGTTCGCAACTGTTGCAGCATACCATAGAAAGTATATTCCAGCCTCTCGTTTTCAGTAAGTCCGGCATCATAAATTCTGAAAAATTCGCCCGTTACAACTCCGTTCACATCTTGATATTCTCGAATGCCGTCGGGAAGCGCTTCACCATTTTTCTTCAATTGCCGAAACTGTTTGTTTTCTTCTTTTGAGCAAGCAATATCCTGCAGGAAGTGCATGTCGAGCCAAATATTTTGCAAGTTTTTCTTCATATCTATTGGTTCTTTTGCCATAATCCTTTTTCCGCCTTTCGATTGTTATAAAAAACAGTCCTGCCCTTCTTAAACCAGAAAGGCAGGACTGCGGGATTTGAATTACTTCAGTTCCGCGAAGTACTTGATGGTGCGAACCATCTGAGAGGTGTAGGAGTTCTCGTTGTCGTACCAAGACACGACCTGCACCTGATAGGTGTCGTCGTCGATCTTCGCGACCATGGTCTGGGTAGCGTCGAACAGGGAGCCATAGCGCATGCCGATGACGTCGGAAGACACGATCGGCTCGGTGTTGTAGCCGAAGGACTCGGAGGACTGCGCCTTCATGGCGGCGTTCACGGAGTCAACGGTCACGTCGCTGCCCTTGACAACAGCAACCAGAATGGTGGTAGAACCGGTGCAGACCGGGACGCGCTGCGCGGAGCCGATCAGCTTCTTGTTCAGTTCCGGGATAACCAGGCCGATCGCCTTCGCAGCGCCGGTGGAGTTCGGAACGATGTTCTGCGCGCCAGCGCGGGCACGACGCAGGTCGCCCTTGCGATGCGGGCCGTCCAGAATCATCTGGTCGCCGGTGTACGCATGAACGGTGGTCATGATGCCGGACACGATCGGATACTTGTCGTTCAGAGCCTTCGCCATGGGCGCGAGGCAGTTGGTGGTGCAGGAAGCAGCAGAGATGATCTGGTCTTCCGCGGTCAGGGTGTCGTTGTTGACGTTGTAGACGATGGTCTTCAGGTCATTGCCAGCGGGGGCAGAGATGACGACCTTCTTCGCGCCAGCCGCGATGTGCGCCATGGACTTTTCCTTGGAGCAGTAGAAGCCGGTGCACTCCAGCACGACGTCCACGCCCAGCTTGCCCCACGGAGCATCCGCCGCGTTCTTTTCGGCATAGATCTTGATTTCCTTGCCGTCCACGATGATGGAATCTTCGGTCGCTTCCACGGTGTGCAGGTTTTCACCGATCTTGCCGCAGTAGGAACCCTGAGCGGTGTCATACTTGAGCAGGTGAGCCAGCATCGCGGGAGAGGTCAGGTCGTTAATCGCGACCACCTCGTAGCCCTCAGCGCCGAACATCTGGCGGAACGCCAGACGGCCAATACGGCCAAAGCCATTGATAGCAACTTTCACTGCCATTGGAATATACCTCCTTTAGTCGTTCAAACGGGGTTATACTATTTCCAGATAAGAATGTGCCAAGATGCGCCGCGAATTTTTCACTCTGGCTAACGGGAGTGCAACGCAGCGTAGCAGCGCTACGCTAAGTGGAACGACCGGACGCCAGAGGGGAAAAGACGCAAGCAGCTGGCACAGGCGAATCTGGAAAGAGTATCATTTCCCACCTCATATTCTACCCAATTTGCCGCCATTTTGCAAGAGGTTGCGCAGGATTTCCATCACTTTTGACACTTTTTTGACGCTTTTTTTTGAGAATTCCTCATCCGTTCCCCTCTTCTTCCCAATATGCGCCCCAATTCAGCTCGTTCGTCACATCCAGTTCTTTCAAAATCAGCTTGCCGTTCTCGTCCGTGATGACACTGCCGCTTTCATCATACACCCCATAGGAGACATACCCCGTGCCGCCCTCGCAGGTGATGAAGCTCATGCTGCGGCAGTAGTCACCCTCCGTCACCTCGTAATCGTCGGACACTTCAACGCCGTAGCGGTACACTGTGCCGTTGACACAGCGGAAGACGATTGTCGGAATGTCGCCCCTCCAGTAGAGGTTGCTGTCCGCGGGTGTCTGCACAACGCTCCATGTGCCGTGATACGGCTGCGCGCCGTCGCAGTCCGAGCCGTAAAATTTCCCGTCCGCGTCCAGCCGGAGATAGGTGTCCCAGAACTCGCCGCCCGCCTCCATCTGCCAGCTGCCGACTAACTTCGCCTCTTCGTCCGGCAGTTCCACGTCGTCGAACACCACGTCGCGCTGCGGCACGAAGCCGCGGGTGATTTTGCCGTCCACCGTCGCTTCGACGTACACATACGCCCACTGGTTATCCGGATGGGACAGTGCCGTCAGCTTCGTCCCGGCAGGCAGCTCCGCCTGATGGTATTCGCTGACGTTCGGGTCGTCGGTCAGATAGGTGTCAAACGCTGTCAGCATCGGCACATGCACAATCTCGTCCGTCGTCGCGTCGCCGTGCTTGCCCAACTGCGCCCAGCCGAATCGGCTCGTCCGCAGGCTGACGCGGTACTCAATCAGCGACCAGTCGCCCACGGTGAGGTACAGCTTATAATCGTCGCCCGTGCTGACGGATGCTTTCCCCTTCGCCGCGCGGTAAGAGGACGTGTCCGGCGCGGAATACACGGCATAGGACTTCTTGCCGCTCTTCTGGCCTGAAACCACCTCCGGATACAAACAGGCAAAGTATTGCAGTCCTTCGCTCGCTTCGTTGATTCGGCGCACGTCGTCCGGCCCGCGTTTCGGCATGTTGTGGATGTTGAAGTCTTCCAGCGTGATTTTGGTCATCCACATGGCGCTGTCCTCGCCCAGCGCCACCCGATAGCCGTAAGATGCTATCCGCTCCACCTTCACATCGCCCATCTGCGCTTCCATCAGCGTGTAAAAGGTTCTCCCCTCATTGTTGTGCGACAGCTCAAAATAGTACCGTTCATCAATATCCGGGTACGCCAATTCAAAGCCATTCTTCGTGCGTGTGATTTCGGGATAGCCCGTTTCTTCCAATTCCGACGGCTGATAGACGGCAGTCGTCGAGAAAATAGCGTCCTTCCAGCCGTCTTTCACCTCATCCACCGCGACCAGCTGATTGTGATAGCGACTGCCCAAAATGACGCGGGTTGCGTTGGTTTGGGACTTGTAGTCATCCGCCACGCAGGAATATTCGTCGTAATCATGCGTGTGTTCCACGATGTTCAGCGCCTGCCCTCGCAGTCCCCATTGGTTCGCGGACGCGGCATTCATCATCAGCGCCATCATCAGTGGTAAAATCAGCAGAATCCACCGTTTCTTCATCGTTCGCAGCTCCTTTGCATTATTGAATCGGCAGCGTCATTTGGCGCACGCTTCCGTCCGCCGTTGCCACCCAATTGCCGTATCTGTCCACCGCGCCATAGGGGACGTAGGTGCATCCGCCTTCCCCGTAGGCGAGATTCATCAGCGGCAGGGTCAGCCCCTCGCCGTCCTCCTCTGTCGTGGACACGATATAGTCCACGCCGAAGCGCATCGTCATGCTGTCGCTGTAATTCAGCACAAGGATGCTTTCCGCCGAAATCCAGAAGTTGTCCTCCCCAGCCATCGGATTCTGCACCACGCACCATGTGCCGCCGTAGGGCTGCGCGCCGTCGGTGTCTGAGCAGTAGAAGCGCCCGTCCGCGTCCAGCCGAAGGTACAGATAGCCGATTTCACTGCCGGAATACAGATACCAGCTGCCGACATATTTCGCTGCTTCGTCCGGCAGTTCCACTTCGTCAATCACCACGTCACGCCGCGGCACGAACCCGCACATCGGCTTGCCGTCCACCGTCGCTTCGACGTAGGCATACGCCCAATCGTCGCGCACGCCCAGCAAGTACCACATCGTCAGCTTCGTCCCGGCGGGCAGCTCCGCCTGATGGTATTCGCTGACGTGCGGGTCGTCGGTCAGGTAGGTGTCATACGCCGTCAGCATCGGGATATGCAGGCGCTGGCTCTGGGTCGGCTGACCAATCTTTACCCAGCCAAAGCGGCTTGTCCGCAGGCTGACGCGGTATTCAATCAGCGACCAGTCTCCTTCGGTGCAATACAGGCGATACTCATCCCCCGTGCTGAACGACGCTTTCCCCTTCGCCGCGCGGGACGCCTCCGTACTCGGCGCGGCATAGACCGGGTACGACTGCTTGCCGCTTTTCTTCCCCGGAACATTCTGCGCGCCAATCCAGCCCACAGCGTCGTAATTCTCGTACAGCGCCATGCTGCTGTATACATCGCGCATCCGCCGCACGTCGCCCACGCCGCGGCGGGGCATATTGTGGATGTTGAAGTTTTCCAGTGTGACTTCCGTCACCCACATTGCGCTGTCTTCGCCCTGCGTTACCAGATAGCGGTAGGATTCCTGCCGCTCCACCTCCACGCCGCCCATCTTCGCATACGTCAGCGTATACGCCGTTTCGCCCCGGTCATTGCTGATGCGCTCAAAGCGATACAGTTCTTTCACCTTCGGATACGCCAACTCAAAGCCGTTATTGATGCGCGCGAGCTTCGGCTTCCCGGATGTGCTCTGCTCCGACGGCTGATAGACGGCAGTCGTCGAGACAATAACACTCTTCCAGCCGTCCGCGCCCTTTTCCGCAGCAATCAGCTGATTGTGATAGCGGCTCTGCATGATGATGCGCGCGCTATTCTCCTTCCGCGCATAATCATCCACCAAATGATAATAGTCGTCATAATCATTCGTGTTCGACACAAGCGGCACCAAGGCCTCGGGCAAGCCCCAGCCGTTCGCGGAGGCAACAGGCATTACCATCATCATCAAGGGCAAAATCAGCAGAATCCACCGTTTCTTCATCGTTCGCATCTCCTTTGGAGGTATTTTCCTACCTAAATAAACGCATCAAGGCGCAGTTTCCCTGCGAAGTGCCAAAAATCTTGAAAAATGTTCTGCCAGTTCATTCTGAATCCATCTTTCTATGGTATGATGGCGGACGCAAACAGAAAAGGAGGGATTGAAACCCATGCTACGGATTTTGAAACACCTCAGGTGGAAAGAGTGGCTGCTCGTCGCCGCCTGTGTAGTGCTGATTGTGGGGCAGGTGCAGCTTGACTTAGCCCTGCCTGATTATATGTCGGAGATCACCCGTCTGGTGCAGACGGAAGGCAGCCAGATGAGCGATATCCTGCTCGCAGGGGGCAAGATGCTGCTGTGCGCGCTGGGGTCAATGCTGCTGACGGTCTGCACGACATTCTTTACCGCACAGATTGCATCACGCTTCTCCGCTCGGCTGCGCGGCGAAATGTACCGCAAGGTGGTCGGCTTCTCGAACGAGGAAATCAACCGTTTCTCCACTGCCAGCCTGATTACCCGCACGACCAACGACATTTCACAATTGCAGATGTTCTTTTCCTTCGGGATGCAGTCGCTGATTAAAGCGCCGATTATGGCGTTCATTGCCGTGGGCAAAATCAGCACGAAGAGCTGGGAATGGTCGCTGCTGACAGGCGGCGTGATTGCGTTCGTGTGCGTGCTGCTGGTGTTCATCATGCTCTACGCCGTGCCGCGCATGAAGAAGATGCAGACGCTGACGGACAACCTGAACCGCATCACGCGCGAGAACCTGACGGGCTTGCAGGTCGTGCGCGCCTACAACGCGGAAAATTATCAGGAGGGCAAATTCGCCAAGGCAAACGAGGAAATGACCCGCAACAGCCAGCAGGCGAATATCGCCATGTCCGTCATGAATCCGGGCATGAATCTGGCGATGAACGGCTTGACGCTGGGCATCTACTGGATCGGTGCGGCGCTCATCAGCGCGATTGCGGTCACGTCGCCCGCCGCGATGATGGAGCGCATCGGGCTGTTCTCGGACATGGTGGTCTTTATGCAGTACGCGATGCAGGTCATCATGGCGTTCCTGATGCTGGTGATGATTTTCGTCATGCTGCCGCGCGTGACCGTTTCCGCTGGCCGCGTCAATGAGGTGCTGGACACGAAGGCGCGCATTGTGGACGGCAAGGAAACGCAGGGCAAGCCCGGAATGAAGGGCGAAATTGAGTTCCGCGACGTCTCCTTCCGCTATCCCGATGCCGACGGCGACGCCATCCACCACATCTCCTTCACCGCGCATCACGGCCAGACGGTTGCCCTCATCGGCGCGACGGGCTGCGGCAAGAGCAGTATCATCAACCTGATTCCGCGCCTGTACGACGCGACGAGCGGGCAGGTGCTGGTAGACGGCGTGGACGTGCGTGACTACACGCAGGACGCCCTGCGCAGCAAGATTGGCTTTGTGCCGCAAAAGGCGTTCCTGTTCTCCGGCACGGTCAGCAGCAACGTCGGCTACGGCGAGGACAATGCGTCGGGCGCTGCCATCCGCAAGGCGGTTGCTATCGCGCAGGCGGCGGAATTTGTCGAATCCCCGGAGGTCGGGTATTCCGGCACAGTCGCGCAGGGCGGCTCGAACTTCTCCGGCGGACAGAAGCAGCGTTTGTCTATTGCCCGCGCAGTGGCGCGCGACCCGGAAATCCTCGTCTTTGACGACTCCTTCTCCGCGCTGGACTACAAGACCGACCGCACATTGCGTCAGGCGCTTCGCCAGCAGACCAGCGGCACGACGAACATCATCGTCGCCCAGCGCATCGGCACGATTCGCGACGCGGACTGCATCCTCGTCATCGAGGACGGCGCGATTGTCGGCAAGGGCACGCACCGTGAGCTGATGGAAAGCTGCAAGGTCTATCAGGAAATCGCGTATTCTCAGCTGTCAAAGGAGGAACTTGCGTCATGAGTGAAACGAAACGCCGTCCGGGCGGTCATCCCGGAATGCGCGGGCTGGGCGTACCGGGCGAAAAGGCGAAGGACTTCCGCGGTTCGCTGGGGAAGCTCATCCGCCACTGCAAGCCCTTCTATCCGGTCATTTGCATCGCGATTCTGGGCGACTTGGCGGGCGTCATTATCCGCCTGATCGGCCCGAACAAAATCAGCGAAATCACCAACCTGATTACCGCCGGCCTGCGCGGCGAGATTGACATGCCCGCCATCCAGAAAATCTGCATCACGCTGATAATTCTCTACGCCGTCGGCGCGCTGCTGAGCTTCATGACGGGGCTGGTGATGACCGTCGTCACGCAGAAGGTCAACCGGGGTTTGCGCGACGGCATTTCCCACAAAATCAACCGCCTGCCGGTCAGCTACTTCCAGTCCACCTCCACCGGCGACGTGCTCTCCCGTGTTACCAACGATGTGGACACCATCGGGCAGACGCTGCAGAACAGCCTGACCAGCCTTGTCTCCGCCGTGACGATGTTCATCGGCAGTGTCGTAATGATGCTCTCGACGAACTGGGTCATGGCGCTGACGGCGATTGTGTCGTCGATGCTGGGCTTCGGGCTGATGCTTGGCATCATGAGCCGCTCGCAGAAGTACTTCGTCGCGCGCCAGCGGTGGCTGGGCGACCTGAACGGCCACATTGAAGAAATCTACACAGGGCACAATGTCGTCCGCCTCTTCGGCGCGGAGCAGCGCGAACAGCAGACGTTCGACCGCATCAACGGCAAGATGCAGGAGACGGACTGGAAGAGCCAGTTCATGTCCGGCCTGATGATGCCGCTGATGGGCTTCATCGGCAATTTCGCGTATGTGGCGGTGTGCGTCGTCGGCGCGGTGCTGGCGATGAACGGCTCGATTACCTTCGGCGTGATTGTCGCCTTCATGATGTATGTGCGCCTGTTCACCTCGCCCATGAGCCAGCTTGCACAGGCGGCGACGAACCTGCAATCCGCGGCGGCGGCGGCAGAGCGCGTCTTTGAGTTCCTTGAAGCGAAGGAAATGCCCGACGAATCCCACCTGCCCGCGCAGACCACAGCCGTTCGCGGCGAGGTGACGTTCGACCACGTCCGCTTCGGCTACACGCCGGACAAAATCATCATCCATGACTTTTCCGAGCATGTGCAGCCGGGTCAGAAGGTCGCCATCGTCGGTCCGACCGGCGCGGGCAAAACCACGATGGTCAATCTGCTGATGAAGTTCTATCCGCTGGGCGGCGGCGAAATCCGCATTGACGGCGTACCGCTGTCGCAGATGACGCGCGAGCATGTGCACGACCTCTTCGGCATGGTCTTGCAGGACACTTGGCTCTTCGAGGGCAGCATCCGCGACAACCTCTGCTACGGCAAGGAGGGTATTACGGACGAGCAGCTTGACCAAGTGACCCGCGCGACGGGGCTGTACCACCTCATCTACACCCTGCCGGAGGGTTACGATACCCTGCTTTCCGACAAACTGAACCTCTCCGCCGGACAGAAGCAGCTGATGACGATTGCCCGCGCGATGATTGAAAACGCGCCGATGCTGATTCTCGACGAAGCGACGTCCTCCGTCGATACACGCACAGAAATGCTGATTCAGCAGGCAATGGACACGCTGACAAAGGGGCGTACCTCGTTCGTCATTGCACACCGCCTTTCCACCATCAAGAACGCGGACAAGATTCTGGTCATGCGCCACGGCGACATCATCGAATCCGGCACGCACGAAGAACTGCTGCAAAAAGGCGGCTTCTACGCGGAACTGTATAATTCGCAGTTCGAGCAGGCGTAATCTTTGGGCAATCAAAAACCCCGGCAACAATGTGGACGATTTGTCCGATGGCTGCCGGAGTTTTTCTATTATGGCAGGGAAGGCAATCCGTTCTTTCCGTCATCTATGGCATGCAAACTCCTCGATTTACATCCAGCAAACCTTCGAAATTTGCATTTGCATCTGACGAAAAATCCATTCGCCAACCGACTACCTCATTTGTGCGGTGTTATCTTTATAATGCTCAGCCATTTCCCCCACGGAACGATACGGTCTATCTTTGCTAAAAATTCCCGTTTCTTTGTCTGCACCTGCGATAATTCATCGCTCCGGGCAGACAGACTCAGTTGCTTATCCATACCTATGTTATACCACCTTTTGCGCCTGTTTGCATTATGCGGTATTGCCTTAATACTAAAGAGGCTATCTCCATTTTTATCTCTCTTTTGTCATTTTTGCCCAGAAACAACAAATTCGTAAAGCTGTTTATTGCAATTTCTTTTGCGAACAATGTGATACTCAACATCGACAAAACCAATTGCAGTCATCATATCAACATATATTTTTTCGGCCGGAACAGTAATGTTATAAAAATTCGAATTTCCGATAATGTAGAACACTCTGCCTTTTGCGGCTAATCCGGCATATACGGAAGAAAGGTGTTTTTGCATATCTTCGAAATATTTTAATACATAGTTTGCCATTAACCCTGCAGACTTGTTATCTGCATTAGATATTTTTTCTGAAATATCATAAACATATTGAGGAAGAGAATGATCGCTTTTCCATGTACCCAATAGACTTGTCGCTCGTCCCCATGTTCCACCTATTGCCTGCCAATCAAGATCGCTGGCCTGATCAGATGTCTCAAGATAATCCAGCCAATACATATATGGACGTAATTCACGAATATACGAAATTCTATTTGGATATGGTGGCGAAGTAATAACCGTATCATATGCCCCATAACATTCCGCAGGGATGGATCTTGAGTCGTGCAATAACACTTTTGATGTTGCACGAGGTTGTAATAGTGCTCCTTTAGCAACCATTTCACAAACTGAAATAAAAGCTTCTTTTGCAATATCTATTGAAAAGAAACATTCATTATCATCTTTGAATGATGTAGAAACATGGTTAAACGCAGCATTAGAAAGTTCAATTACTATTCGGCAAAAAGAAACGGTAAGTAGTTGTACAACAGCATCATCTTCAACAGTTTTAATCGCAGATTTTAGTTTTGCTAAAAACTCGGCTTGAGGCAGATTCCACCAACGATAAATATTGTAGATCGGAGGAAACTCGGTAGGCACGTATTCTTCTATGTGCTGCATTAATGTGTTTGCAATAGACAAAAACTCTTCGACCTTATCTCGCTGATAAATGTCTAATTTTGCATTTCCCAACCAAACTAAAAAAGGATTGATTTCTAATGCAAATGATGAAATGCCTTTATTGGCACACACTAATTCCGTTGTTCCGGTTCCTGAAAAAGGTTCCAAAACACAACGAGGGGTGTAATCCAACTCAGCAAGTATTTCTTCCACCAAGCGAACAGAGTATGCTGGAGTAAGCCGTAGCCATCCATGTCTACCCAAAGACGAATTGTATTTGAATGTGTATTGTGCGTTTTGCGTTATTGCTTCTTTATGCATTTACTCTGCCCTCATCAGCTGTTCGAGAACGTGCTGAATCTTTCCTTTAAAGTATTCTTTGTTACTGTTCATGAATTCGACAAAGTCAAACCCAACAACCTGTTTAAAAAAGCTAAAGGTTGAAACGTAAGGGGATGTCTCAACAAAACCTTGGAGAATTGCCCATTTTGCGACATTATATCGAGCTACAATATCATCGTCTATTTGTGCAGACATAACCATTAGACAAGGAATATATCCATTGGCATACGCATTTGCTGCGTTGGCAATATCTGCGTTCTGACGTTTCGAGTCTTTGCTTTTGTATCCTTGCCTTACTTCGAAAACGATACCAGTTATTGCTTCCCGGATTGGAGTAGCAAGTTCCAGATTATCTGCTACTTGCATCATCCATGCTGTACAACGTTTTTTAATTTCTTCGTCTGGGATTTTATCAATTATAATTCGCCCATCCAAAGAAAGTGTACGTTCTTTTCCGTTAGTTCCAGTAACTTTGTAAGACCATGTGACATCGTCAGCATTGAGGCCAAGATAATCCATAAAAATAGCCCTGACAAGGCGTTCGCAGCCAATGCCAATTTGCCGATAAACGCTGGTTATGCCACCAGCTGCTTTATGGGCAGAATACATAAGAGGATTGTCCAATCCAAGCCATTTATAAAACGTATCTGTTCCGTATAATGTTTGGAATTCTGCAAGCGAAAATCCACCATTTTGTCCATGCCCAAATTTGGGTGAATAGTGTGCACATTCATTAATTGGCTCTATAAGTATATTTCTATATCGAATGTTTTGCTCGGTTGTCATTATCTTTGTCTCCTCACTTTTCGTTCGAAACGGATATTACTTCTGAAATATCACATTTTAATGCAGCACATATTCTACTTTCCATAGAAACGTATTCACCTTTTCCAAGTTTTGCAAGTGTGCTACTGCTGATACCCGCAATTTCTTTTAAGGCAATACCGCATAATGCAAATATGCGCAAAAGGTGGTATAATAATAACATAGGAAAGCTCTGAATAAATGAGGTAGTGCGATAACGAACGGAATTTCTGTAAGAAGCAGATGGCTGAAATTCAGTCGTTAGCGTGCTGCCGAATTATTCAGAGATTCCATAGGTATGGATAAACAACTGAGTCTGCCCGCCCTGAGCGACGAATTATCACAGGTGCGGACAAAGAAACGAGAGTTTTTAGCAGAGATAGACCGTATCGTTCCGTGGGGAAATGGCTGAGCATTATAAAGCCGTACTACTACAAAGGAGAGCGCAGCAACAAGCCCTACGATTTGGAACAGATGCTGAGAATCTATTTGGTACAGAATTTATGGCATCAACGCACAATTCGGCGGCGCGGCGGGCGATGTCTTTTCCGCCATCTGCGGCATGCAGATTCCTCGATTTACGTCCAGCAAACCTTCGAAATTTGCATTTGCATCTGACGAAAAATCCATTCGCCAGCCGACCACCTCATTTGTGCGGTGTTACCCTAAATTTTTCCGCGCAGCGGAAAGCATCAGCTTCACACGATTGAGCTGATTTACCTCACTCGCGCCGGGGTCAAAGTCCACCGCGCAGATATTCGCCTGCGGATACTTCTTCCGCAGCTGCTTGATAACCCCCTTGCCCACCACATGGTTCGGCAAGCACGCAAACGGCTGAATACACACAATATTCGGCACGCCCGTCAGCAGCAGTTCCGCCATTTCACCCGTCAGGAACCACCCTTCGCCGTACTGGTTGCCCTGCGAAAGGAACGGGTCGGACAGCTCCGCAATCTGCTCAATATGCATCGGCGGTTCAAAGCGTTTGGACTTTTCCAGCGCTTTGAGTGCGGGACGCCGCAGCGCGCGAATGCCCTTCACGCCCAGTACCGCGCTCGCCTCGCTTGTCCAGCCCTTGCCCAGATACTCGTGCTTGAACTTGCCGTTGTAGACGGAGTAGTTCATGAAGTCCATCAGGTCGGGCACAACGGCTTCCGCGCCCTCTTCTTCCAGCAAATCGACCAGATGGTTATTCGCCACGGGCATATACTTCACCAGAATTTCGCCGACGATGCCCACGCGCGGCTTCCTCATGTCCTCGTGAATCGGCAGATGGTCAAAGTCGTCCACTAACTGCTGGCAGATGTCGCCGTAGCGGCCCGTGCCGTTCACCAGATGGTCGATGATCTTCTGCGACCATGTCTCCGCCAGCCGGTTGGCGCTGCCCGCCTCGATTTCGTAGGGGCGCACCCGATACAGGCAGCGCATCAGCAAATCGCCGAAAACAATCGCCTGTGCCGCGCCGATGAGCATCGGCAGGGTGAAGTGGAAGCCCTCGTTCGTTTCCATGCCGTTGGCGTTAATGGAGATAACCGGGATATGCCCCAGTCCGGCTTTCGCCAGCGCGCGGCGGATGAAGCCGACGTAGTTGCTTGCGCGGCAGCAGCCGCCCGTCTGCGTCATGGCGAGGGCAAGGCGATCGGTGTCATACTTGCCGGACAGCACTGCCTCCATCATCTGCCCGACGGTGATGATGGACGGATAGCAGGCGTCGTTGTTGACGAACTTCAGTCCGGTGTCAATGGCGGAACGGGTATCGTTTTCCAGCATGACGATATGATACCCATGCTTCTCCAGCACCGGCTGAAGCAGACGGAAGTGAATCGGCGACATGTTCGGCGCAAGAATGGTGTAGCCCTTCTTCTGCATGTCGCGGGTATACTCCACGCGATGATACGTCGCGGGCACAGGATGTGCCACGATGCCGCGCTTTTCACGCTGCGCCATCGCCGCCAGCAGCGACCGCACGCGGATGCGCGCCGCGCCCAGCGAGTTCACCTCGTCAATCTTGATCAGCGTATACAGCTTGCCGCAGCGTTCCAGAATTTCCGCGACCTGATCGGTCGTCACGGCGTCCAGCCCGCAGCCGAAGGAGTTGAGCTGAATCAGCTCCAAATCATCCCGCTGGCTGACAAACTGCGCCGCCACATACAGGCGGGAATGGTACACCCACTGGTCGCTCACGCGCAGGGGATGCTCGCCATGGAAGGAAGCAGGGATGCTGTCCTCGGTCAGCACCGCCAGACCATAGGACGCAATCAGCTCCGGCATTCCGTGGTTAATTTCCGGGTCAACGTGATACGGGCGACCCGCCAGCACGATGCCCTTCTTGTGGTTTTCCTCCATCCATTGCAGCACCTTCAGACCTTCGGCGCGCACGTCGGTCTTGGCGCACTGCTGCTCGTCCCAGCCCGCGTGAACCGCGTCACGAACTTCCTGCTCCGGGATATTGAAGGTCTTGCGGAAGAAGCGCACAAGCGTGTCCGCCGCCGTTTTTTCGCTGGTCAGCGCGAGGAACGGTTTAAGCATCCGCACGCGCCCTTCGGTCACATCCTCGACGTTGTTGGCGATATTCTCCGGATTTGCCACAACCATCGGGCAGTTAAAGTGGTTTTGGGTCTTCATATCCTCCTGCCGCTCGTAAAACACGCTCGGATAGAAGATTGTCCCGACGCCCTGATCAATCAGCCACTGCACATGTCCGTGCGCCATCTTCGCCGGATAGCACTCGCTTTCCGACGGGATGGACTCCATGCCCTTTTCGTAGATTGCGCGGCTGGACGCGGGGGACAGCACCACCCGGAAACCCAGTTTCGTCAGCAGCGTCATCCAGAACGGGAAGTTCTCATACATGTTCAGCACGCGGGGAATGCCCAGTTCGCCGCGCGTGGCTTGTTCGGCGGTCAGCGGCTGATAGTCGAACATGCGCTTGAGCTTGTACGCCATCACGTTCGGGCCTTTTTCGCCCGTTGCGGTTTTGCCCAGCCCCTTTTCGCAGCGGTTGCCCGTGATGTGCCGCCGTCCGCCGGGGAAGAGGCTGACCGTCAGCATACAATGGTTCGTGCAGCCTTGACAGCGCGCCGTCCGCGTCTGCCACTGCAAGCCCAAAATGTCCTGAATCGGCAGGGTAGAGGAGGGTGTATCGCTGCCCGACGCCCGGTCGCGCGCAATCAGCGCCGCACCGAACGCGCCCATCATGCCGGAAATATCCGGGCAGACGGCCTCCACGCCCGCAAGCTGCTCGAACGCGCGCAGCACCGCCTTGTTGTGGAACGTGCCGCCCTGCACGACGATATGCTGCCCCAGTTCCTTCGGATCAGCGAGCTTGATGACCTTGAACAGCGCGTTCTTAATGACCGAGCACGCCAGACCCGCACTGATGTCCTGTATCGTCGCGCCCTGCTTCTGCGCCTGCTTGACGTTGGAGTTCATGAACACGGTGCAGCGCGTTCCCAAATCAACCGGGGCGGGCGCGAAAAGCGCTTCCGCCGCGAATCCTTCCGCCGTGTAGCCCATCGAGTTCGCGAAGTTTTCCAAGAAGCTGCCGCAGCCGGACGAACACGCTTCATTCAGCAGAATCGTGTCCACCGAGCCGTTTTTCAGCTTGATGCACTTCATGTCCTGCCCGCCGATGTCCAGCACGCAGTCCACTTTCGGGTCAAAGAACGCCGCCGCGGTGCAGTGCGCAATCGTCTCCACCTCGCCGTCATCCAGCCGGAACGCCGATTTCAGCAGGCTTTCGCCGTAGCCGGTAGAGCAGGAACGCGCAATCACCGCCGTGTCGGGCATCTTCTCCATCAATTCGCGCATCGCCGTGCGCGCCGTCTCAATCGGGCTGCCGGAATTGCCCGCATAATAGCTGTACAGCAATTCGCCCTTTTCGCCAATCAGCGCGACCTTTGTCGTCGTCGAACCGGCGTCAATGCCCAGATAGCACTTGCCGGAATACGTTGCCAAATCGCCGCGCTGCACCTTTGCCTGCGCGTGGCGGCGGTTGAACGCCGCGTATTCCTCCTGATTGCGGAACAGCGGCGGCAGGTGCTTCAAGCCGAAGGTCAGCATGACGCCGTGCTCAAGGCGTTCGAGCAGGCTGTCCATCGGCACAGCTTCGTCCTCGCCGCCCGAAAGCGCCGCCATCGCCGCGCCCGTCGCCGCAAAGAGGTGCGAATTTTCCGGCACAATCGCGGTTTCCTCCGTCAGGTGCAGGGTACGGACAAACGCCTGCCGCAGTTCGGACAGGAAGTGCAGCGGTCCGCCCAAGAACGCCACATGCCCGCGAATCGGCTTGCCGCACGCCAGCCCGGAAATCGTCTGGTTCACAACCGCCTGAAAAATCGACGCCGCCAGATCCTCACGCGCCGCGCCCTCGTTAATCAGCGGCTGAATGTCGCTCTTGGCGAACACGCCGCAGCGCGCCGCAATGGGGTACAGCTCATGATAGTGCTTTGCCAGCTCGTTCAATCCGGGCGCATCAGTTTTCAGCAGCGCCGCCATCTGGTCGATAAAAGACCCCGTGCCGCCCGCGCACACGCCGTTCATGCGCTCTTCCAATCCGCCGGTGAAATAGATAATCTTCGCGTCCTCGCCGCCCAATTCGATGGCGACGTCGGTCTGCGGCGCGGCCTTCTGCAGCGCTTCCGCCACCGCGACGACCTCCTGTACGAACCCGACGCGCAGCGCTTCCGCCAGCGAAATTGCGCCCGATCCGGTCATGCGCACCTTCACGCGGCACGCGCCGAGTTTCTTCCGCGCTTCCCGCATCATCTCCGCCAGCGTCTCCTGCGTATGCGCGCAGTGGCGGCGATATTCGCCCCAGACCATTTCTCCCGCTTCGTTCAGCAGCACCAGCTTGACGGTGGTAGAACCGATGTCAATGCCCGCATAATAATAGGTGTTTGTTTCCATTCCAGTACCTCGTCCGTCGGGCTTTCCGCTGCCACCACCAGCGAAAACGCCCGGATAATGATTGGTTTTTCGTTCTGCGCGCTCTGCCGTTTTTTCCACAGCGAGGTGCAGTCCGAATCGTTTTAATTCGCCATCAACCGCGAAAAATCCTCTTGCTTTTGCAGGAAAAGTCGTGGGTTTTTGTTCAATCGGATGCGATTGCTTAAAAACATGATTTTTAGGTAACACCGCACAAATAAGGTGATCGGCTGACGAATGAATTTTTCGTCAGATGCAAATGCAAATTTCGAAGGTTTACTGGAGGTAAA